>Ga0307477_10000045_pt1 | contig 193034 bp, 161 predicted proteins | sample atmos_gasesECM2C_FD_203316 | JGI IMG/M metagenome (GOLD analysis project Ga0307477, IMG submission 203316) | Hardwood forest soil microbial communities from Morgan-Monroe State Forest, Indiana, United States - atmos_gasesECM2C_515 | ecosystem: Environmental > Terrestrial > Soil > Temperate...
TACACGCCCACAGTAGGAGTCACCTTCATTCTAAAGCATTTCCGCGGATTCCAAAATCCGTTCCTTCGCTTTTCCGTCATCTGGAGTGAACCCCTAGAGCGAGACAGTTTTATATTGGACACTTTGCTCTTACGAAGTGTTAATGGGACTTCTTCGAGACACGAGCGACCAACTCGTCCAACCTCGAAACCAAGAGCTTTAGGATGGGAGACTCGTTCGACTTTTTGTAGCCGAGGACCAGCTCGATCGTCGGCGTGTCTCCCTTGAGTGGACGACTCGTTACAGACGAATAGAGAAAGTTCTGTGCGTAAGCAGGTAACAACCCTACGCCGCGCGTCGACGCTATTAAGGACACTCCCATGACAACGTGGTCCACCTCGTGAGCTGGCGTGATATTGATTCCGGACCGCTTCAGGTAGTTGTCGATGACCGCACGGAGCACAGGAGCTGTGTCCGCCACGCCCACGAACGTCTCGCCCACTAGATCCCCCGGACTGATGGCTTTGAGCGCAGCGAGACGGTGGTCACTGGGCAAGATCACCACCAAGGGCTCCTTGACGAGAACACGGTACGCCAACTCGGGCATCCCTCGTTCCCGTCGAAGAAAGGCCGCATCGATTTTTCCTTTCGATAGGCCATCCGCAAGCGGAGGCGAGTATTGACTCGATATCATCACGTCGATATTAGGCAGTTCGTCGCGCAAGATGCCCAGGGCTTCGGGCATCCAGGTCAGTTCGTGCCCCGTCAGAAAACCCATGACAAAGCATGGCTTGGCGGGATGAGCGACCCGGCGCGCAGCCTCCGTTGCCGCTTCGACCTGCGATAGCACCAAGCGGGCGTGATCGAGGAAGGCTCGGCCCGCCGGTGTCAGTTCGATGCCGCGAGCGCCGCGCGTAAGAAGTTGGGCACCAATCTCTTCCTCAAGGTCCCGGATCTGGCGGCTAAGAGAAGGCTGCGAAGTGTGCAACTTTGCCTTTGCTGCCAGGGTGAGGCTCTTGGTCTCGGCGACCGCGACGAAATAGCGCAGATGTCGTAATTCCATTCTTACTCCCATGCTTGTAAAGCATTGCTACCAGCTTAACAAAGTATGCTTCAACGGCGCTACCAACAGCTAGCGTGGCCATCTAACGAGGTGATCTGAGCTAGCCCGAGCAGCTTTGGCGGCGTCTTAGCGAGGCCCAGTCTGCATGGCTCAAGATCAAGGGAGGGGAGTTATGATTTCACCAGTTGTTTTAATTACTGGCGCGCTGACCGGCATCGGTCGCGCCGCCGCAATAATCTTTGCGCAAGAAGGGGCACACATCGTTGTATCTGGGCGTCGAGACAAACAAGGACAAGAGTTAGTTGCCGAGCTACAAGGGCTCGGAGCAGAGGCTATTTTTGTTCGTTCTGATGTCCGCAAGGATGAGGACGTGCGGAACCTTGTGGATCAAACGGTCAAGCGTTTCGGACGCCTGGATATTGCGGTCAATAACGCTGGAACCGAAGGCACACCAGGCCCGGTGACCGAGCAGACTGCAGAAACCTACTCCGCGACCTTTGACACAAACGTCCTGGGTACGCTGCTCAGCATGAAGCATGAACTGCGGGTGATGCTGTCACAGCGGAGCGGGAGCATCGTCAATGTCTCGTCGGCCTACGGAAGTGTCGGCGTTGCCGGAGCATCTGTTTATGTGGCCAGCAAACATGCGGTGGAAGGGCTAACAAAGTCCGCCGCACTAGAAGTCGCGGGCACCGGTGTGCGCGTAAATGTGGTGGCGCCAGGCACTACCGATACCGGTATGCTCACACGTTTCACCAACACAGATCAAAACAAAGCGGCGCTCGTCTCGACCGTGCCAGTGAAACGTCTCGCAGCACCAGAGGAGATCGCTCATGTGATCGCCTTTGTCGCTTCGGCAAATGCGTCGTACATGACGGGTGCCTCCATCCCAGTGGATGGAGGGATGATCGCGGACTAATTCTAGGGCCGCCTCCACGTTTGGCGACAAGTTCGCGACCTAAGCGAGTGGTCGATAAAAAGCTGATACGTCGCATTTTCTGAGAGGAGGTTGAACCGTATGAGAACGGACATCGTAGCTGGCGCAGTATTTCCCGATTATGAGCTGACCGATCACACGGGCAAACACCGCAAGCTTACAGACCTACAGGGGCCAGATCCCATGATCCTGGTGCTCAGCCGGGGAGGATTCTGCCCAAAGGATCGGCGCCAGGCCGAGGGTCTGGTCCAACTTCACCACGAGATGGAAGTCGGTTACTCCCGGCTCGTCACCATCAGTACCGACAACATGCTTCTGACGAATGAGTACCGCACCGGCGTCGGCGCTCATTGGACCTTCTTGTCCGATCCGGGGCGAAAGGTTCAGAAGGATCTCGACATCGCCGAGTACACGGACCCCGAGCACGATCCGATGATCCCCCATGTCATCGTCCTCGAACCTGGTCTCGTTATATTCAGGGTCTACAACGGCTACTGGTTTTTTGGCCGACCGACCATCGAAGAGCTTCGGCAAGACTTGCGTGCTGTGTTGAAGAAATGCCGTCCGGACTGGGACATCACTAGGCCCGAACTGAAAGCCGCTTGGAAACGGGGTGAACATGATCGCTTTTATCCCTATGGCAAGACCTATGGGCAGGTGTTTCGGGAGCAAGAGTAAACGTACGTGGCGCGGCCAAATATGAACTTGACACTATGGCGTCATTCGATATAGCGTTCTACGTCATAGTGGGTTGGCGGCCGCCGAGGACACTTATGAAGAAATTCTTCTCTGCTGGACTGTTTCTCGTTCTTCTCATTGTGGGAGTGAATGCGCACGCGCGGCAAAATGCGGCCAGAAATGCCGCCAGCGCAGCGCGCGAGCCGATGCTGGTTACCGCCACTTGGCTCGGCGAACACCTCGACGACCCTTCGCTCGTCCTGCTGCAGATCGGCGAGAAAAGCGATTACGACAAGGGCCACATTCCCGGCGCGCAGTATCTCAACTACGAGGACATCTCCACGCCGCACGGCCAGGGCTTGATGTTGGAGCTGCCGCCGGTCGAGCAATTGGTTTCGGTATTTGAGAAATTGGGCGTGTCGAACAGCTCACACGTGATTTTGTATTTTGGAAAAGATTGGGTGACGCCGACGACGCGCGTATATTGGACGCTCGACTACATGGGCCTGGGCGACCGTGCGTCGCTTCTCGATGGCGGCTTGCCCGCATGGCGCGCCGCGGGAAAGCCTGTAACAACCGAAGCAAAACGGCCGGCGAAAGGCTTGGTAACGCCGGCGCCGCGCAAGGAAATTGTTGCCGATGCGGCATGGGTCAGCGGCCATCTTAATCAGCCGGGCGTCACGATCATTGATGCGCGCGCGAAGGAGTTTTACACCGGATCCAAAAGCGATGGGAATCCGCGCAATGGACACATTCCCGGCGCTACGAATCTTTCTTACCTCAACGTCGTCGACGAAAAGACCAACCAGTTCAAGAGCCCTGATGCACTCGGCGAGTTGTTTCGCGCCGCGGGACTGAAGCCCGGCAACTTGATGGTCAGCTACTGCCACATCGGACAGCGCGCCACCGTCCTTTATTTCACCGCAAGAATGCTTGGCTATGACGCGAAAATGTATGACGGCTCGTGGGAAGACTGGAGCCAGCGTAAAGACTTGCCTGTCGCCCAAAGTGACCAACCCGGAAAGCCATAACAAGCCCATAACAGGCATTGATCCGCTGACCCGATCCTGTTTTTCTTTGCGCCCCCCTCTGTCTTTGACAATTCCCTTAGACTCACGCTCGGGCGTACCATACAAGAAGCTCCCCTGGAAATCACGGGAGCCTGCGCGGCGAAAGCCCCCCGGAGAAAACCAGTGAAGCGGACAATTGCGATTTTCGGAGCAATCCTGCTTGCGCACATCATGGCAGCAGCGCAGGAAAAACCGTTGGCGCAAGATGCGCCGCACATGCACCAGAGCATGAAGCACGACGGGTTCATGCAGGGTGGAATGCATCACGCGATGGCGAAAGGTGTGAAGCTGGAACAGAGAATGGAAGCGGCAACGCACACGATCACGCTGCGCGTTGGACCGATGACGCTGCCGGCGCATACCAGTCACATGAAAATGCCGCAGCCGCCGGATGTATTCTGGACGATTCCCCTGGACGCATGGCTGCTGGCCTACACGCCGAAGCTGGTGGACGCCAGTGGAAACGAGGTGCCGGGGCGAGTGCTGCACCATGTGGCCTTCTGGAACGAGAACCGCGCCGATTTTCTCTGTCCAAATAAAGAAGAACACATCTTCGGCGCGGGCGGAGAGATGACCGTTTGGGCGGAGATTTCCGGCTACGGGTATCGCGTTCAGAAGGGCGACAAGATTCGCATCGAGACGATGGTGTACAACCCGACGGACACGGGCTACGACGGGGTCTACCTCGAAGTGCAAATACCGTATCAGGAGACCAATGCAACGGCGGGGGCGGCGCCGGCGGTGAAGAGCGTTTATCCGGCTTGGATGGACGTGGAATCGTGCGGAAATTCCGGATACGACCTGAAACCGGGAAAGAATGTGACTACCGGCACGGTGGCGGTGAAATATGACGGCATTCTTCTCGGCGTCGGCGGGCATATGCACGACTACGCGAAGGAAATTGTCCTCGAGGACGCCACGCGCAAAGAGACGGTCGCGACGCTGGACGCAAAGGTCGACGATCACGGGCAACTGCTGAGCATGCCGGTGGTGACATTCTTCGATAAAGGCGGCTACAAATTTGCGGCGGGCGATCAATTGAGGATCACCGCGACGTATGACAATCCGACAGGCAGATTGCTTCGCGACGGAGCGATGGGCATCGTGGTGGGGTACTTCGTGCCCGCGAACGATGCGATGATGGCCGCACTCCGGCGCACCCCGAAGCCACAACCTCATCAGATGGCCGGCATGACGCACGACCAATGAAGGTCGTGCGCTCTCGAAGCGTTGCCGGAGCGCACCCGATGACTGGCGTTCTGCGCGACCCATGCACTCCACTCCCGCCCGGCCCACTCCCCTATTACGAGCTTCCGACGAGTCCATGGCCGGTGGGGTCCCCCCTCTCCGCCAAGCGCGGAGCACGTGAAGGGAGCAGTGCCCCCTTTTTTTGCGCATCTGTGACAAATAAAGGAGTTATTGCGCAAGAGTGCGCAATGACAGCGCACACTGGCCCTCCGTCAGCGACGTCACTCGGGCACAATCGTCAAGGTGACCAGGCGGACCACATCTCCGGTTAGCTGACTTCACGGGAGTAACCGACGGGGTGGAAGAATCCCTTAACTACCAGCCGAGCTGCAGACTTCTCAAAAAAGTTGTAACATTACGCGCTGTAATTCCATCCAAACCAAAACCCCAAGCTCATAGTCAAGAACAGCAGAGGGAGACCCCACATGACAAGCTTTTTTGTAAATGGAAAGCCAGTGCAGGTCGACGTCGACCCCTCGACCCCGTTGCTGTGGGTCCTGCGGGATTCGCTTCAAATGACCGGCACAAAATTCGGCTGCGGGATGGCGCTGTGCGGTGCATGCACGGTGCACCTCGACGGGAAGGCTATTCGATCTTGCGTTGCGCCGCTATCGCGCGCGGAGGGTAAGCACGTGACCACCATCGAAGGGTTATCCGCCAATCTCACGCACCCACTGCAGAGAGCCTGGATTGAGTTGGATGTACCACAATGCGGCTACTGTCAGTCAGGGCAGATCATGAGTGCCGCAGTCTTGCTGGCAGAAAATCCCAAACCTACGGATAAGGCCATCGATGAAGCCATGGGTGGGAATATCTGCCGCTGCGGGACCTACCCAAGAATTCGCCGAGCCATCCATAGGGCCGCGGAGCTGGCGAGTGAAGGGAGGGCAAAATGAGCGCGTCGGCAGTTGTAGGGCGGCGGGAGTTTATTAGAACCGGAGCGGCAATCGGCGGCGGGCTTCTGGTGAGCTTGAATGTGCCGCTACCCGGCCAAACGAGCGATGCTTTTGCGGCGGAGGAAAAGGATTTCGCGGTCAATGCGTTTGTGCGAATCGGAATGGACGAGAGCGTGACCGTGATTTCGGCGCACTCGGAAATGGGCCAAGGAATCTACACGTCCCTGCCTATGCTGTTAAACGAAGAGTTGCAGGCGGACTGGTCGAAGATCCGCGTCGAAGCAGCGCCGGTGGACAAAGTCTATAACCATCCCGTATTTGGGATGCAAATCACAGGTGGAAGCACGACTTCTCCCGCGGAGTGGGTGCGATATCGCAAGATGGGAGCCGTCGCTCGCACCATGCTGGTGGAAGCGGCTGCGCGTCAGTGGAATGTGGAGGCTTCGAGCTGCCATGTCGAAAAGGGTGTAGTGATTCACGGCGCGACGGGCCGCAGCGCCACGTATGGCTCGCTCGCCAACGCCGCAGCTCAGTTGACGGCGCCTGCGGATGTACCGCTGAAAGACGCGAAGGCGTTCACACTGATTGGGAAGCCGACGCGGCGATTGGATACTCCATCGAAGACGAACGGCACCGCACAATTTGGCTTGGATGTCAGCGTGCCGGGAATGCTTACGGCAGTGGTCGCGCGGCCGCCGGTGTTTGGCGGAAAAGTGGCAAAATTCGACGCGAGCAAAGCGCTTAAAGTTCCTGGCGTGAAGGCTGTGGAGGAGGTTCCCTCCGGCGTGGCTGTGATTGCCGAGCGATTTTGGCCGGCGAAGATCGGACGGGACAAACTAACTGTCGAATGGGATCTGGGTCCCAATGCCGCTCTCTCCACGGAGCAAATGCTTCGCGATTTTCGAGAGATGGCGAAAAATCCCGGAACCATCGCGAAAAAGGCAGGCGATCCCGCGGCAGCGTTAAAGACAGCGGCCAAGACGATTACGGCTGAGTACGATGTCCCGTATCTGGCGCACGCGATGATGGAACCGCTGAACTGCGTTGTCGATTTACGGGCGGACAGTTGTGAAATCTGGACGGGAACTCAGTTTGAAACGGTGGACCGCGACCGCGCAGCAAAAGTAGCGGGTTTGCCTCCAGAGAAGGTGCAGATTCATACCAAACTGCTGGGGGGAGGATTTGGCAGGCGCGCGAATCCCGCTTCGGACTTTGTTGTGGAAGCCGTTCACGTAGCCAAGGTTGCAAAGGTTCCGGTGAAAGTTGTGTGGACACGCGAAGACGATTTGAAGGGAGGTTGGTACCGGCCGATGTGGCATGACCGCTTCGTTGCGGGTTTGGATGCGAGCGGCAATCCGGTCGCATGGACGCACACCATCGTCGGCCAGTCGATCATCGAAGGTACACTCTTTGAGTCTTTTCTCGTCAAGGATGGTATTGACGCCTCCTCCGTCGAAGGAGCGGCGGACCTCATTTATGGCGTGCCCAATTTGCAGGTGGACCTGCACAGCCCGAAAATCGGCGTCCCCGTGCAATGGTGGCGCTCCGTAGGACACTCGCATACGGGGTTTTCGGTCGAAGCATTCTTGGATGAAGTCGCGCACGCAGGCGGAAAAGATCCGTTTGAGCTCAGGCGCACGCTGCTGGCGAAGCAGCCCCGCATGCGAGCAGTACTCGAACTCGCGGCGCAGAAAGCCAATTGGGGATCGAAGCTGCCGGCCGGAGTGGGCCGCGGCATCGCAGCGCATTTTTCTTTCGATAGCTACGTGGGGCAGGTGGTCGAAGCGTCCGTGGAGAAAAACGGCGCGGTGCGCGTGCATCGCGTCGTTTGCGCCGTCGATTGCGGGACGGTCATCAATCCGGACACGGTCAAGGCGCAAATGGAAGGCGGCATCATCTTTGGGCTGACCGCGGCGCTCAAAAACGAAATCACCCTAAAAGATGGAAAAGTAGAGCAGGGAAATTTCCACGATTACCAAATGCTGCGGATCTTCGAATCGCCGGAAATCGAAGTGCACATCGTGCCGAGCAGCGAGAACCCCACGGGAGTGGGCGAGCCGGGCGTGCCTCCGGCCGCACCCGCACTGGTGAACGCAATCTTCGCGGCGACGGGTAAACGCATTCGCAGGCTGCCAATTCGCACAAGTGATCTCGCGTAGGACTTGGGAGCGAAATCATGACTGCATTCCGAGCAAAGGAAAAACACCGGCGTTGGAGAAGCGAACCGGCAATAACTCGCGTGTTGGCAATCCTAGCGTCCGGCGCAGCTGCGGCCTTGTTCGTAGCTTCGTTGACAGCTCGTGCGGCCAAGCCGGACGCAAATGCCTCTCGCGCCGCTTTTCTGCAACTCTATCGAGTCCTAACCTCACCCCGCTGCCAGAATTGTCATCTCGCTGGTGAGGCACCCCTTCAGGGTGACGATAGTCATGTGCATCTTCAGAACGTAGGACGTGGCAAGGACGGCCACGGGGTGTACGGGATGCGGTGCGACACGTGCCGTCAGACAACGAACCTCCCGGGTGCCCATATGCCGCCCGGCAATCCGAAGTGGGGGCTACCTTCCCCCGAGCACAAGATGGTGTTTGTTGGACGCTCAGCAGGTGAGCTTTGCAAGCAGATCAAAGACCCGAAACAGAATGGCGGACGATCCCTCGGAGAACTTCTACATCACATCGCGGACGACGATCTTGTCGGCTGGGGTTGGAGTCCAGGGGAAGGCCGCACATTGCCGCCCCTCTCCCGACCAGATACGGCGGCGCAGACTAGAGTTTGGATTGATGGTGGCGCAGCCTGTCCGGAGTAGATCATCTAACAGCCTGCGATTAAAGTGGTGCGCCTCAGGACTCCCGTTGGTCCAGCTGAGGTCGCTGGAGAGGCGCTGCGACGAAAACTGGGACGGAGGATTGCGCGCGGAGGCGGCCAGAGGTATGTTACCGGTCATCGGGCTTATCAAGAGCGGATTTGGCAAGAACGGAAATTGCGGAGGAAGGGGCGCGGGTCATGATATTGGGTATGCCGGCACTGACCTTCGTGCACGTCGTGCTGAGCTTGATCGGGATCTTCGCGGGATTCTTCGTAGTGCTCGGGCTGCTTAGTTCAAAGCGGCTGGACGGCTGGACGGCGCTTTTTCTGGCGAGCACCGTGGCGACGAGCGTGACGGGATTTTTCTTTCCGTTCCATGGCATTACGCCGGCCGATGTGTTCGGCATCCTGTCGCTGATCGTGCTGCCGGTGGCGATGTTTGCGCGCTATGGGCGTAATCTTGCCGGCGGCTGGCGGCCGACCTACGTGGTCACCACCATGATTGCTCTCTACCTGAACGTCTTCATTTTGATCGTGCAGCTCTTCGAGAAGGTGCCGGCACTGAGGGCGCTGGCTCCGACGAAGTCTGCGCCACCATTTAAGGTAACGCAGCTCGTTGTTCTGGTGCTTTTCGTGGTGCTTACTATTGCCGCGGTGATTAAGTTCCGCGACGAGCCGGTTCGCACAGCCTGATCGACGACATTTCCTGTTCGCTGAACGGCGCTTACACGCGATTGTTGTTCGTCTTCTACAAACGGAATGGGATTGATCGATCTTCAAGCGCGCAATACAGTGTCTGAGACGAATCGATGGATGAAGCTGGAAAGTAAACCACAACAAGGAGGGCATCAAATGACGACGATCACGACCAAAGACGGGACGCAGATCTACTACAAGGATTGGGGTAAGGGACAACCGATTGTTTTCAGCCACGGCTGGCCGCTCTCGGCGGACGATTGGGACACACAGATGTTGTTCTTCGGCCAACGCGGCTATCGCGTGATTGCTCACGACCGGCGGGGCCACGGGCGTTCCAGCCAGACCGGGGACGGCCATGACATGGATCATTACGCCGACGACCTGGCGGCGCTGACAGCGCATCTCGACCTCAAGGATGCGATTCACGTCGGCCACTCGACCGGCGGCGGCGAAGTGGTGCACTACCTGGCTCGCCACGGCGAAAGCCGAGTGGCAAAAGCAGCCATCATCAGTGCGGTACCTCCCCTGATGCTGAAGACGGCGGCCAATCCGACTGGGCAGCCCAAGGAGGTGTTTGACGGATTGCAGGCGCAACTCGCCGCCAACCGAGCCCAGTTCTATTACGATATTGCCGCTGGACCGTTCTATGGTTACAACCGGCCTGGCGCGAAACCCTCTCCGGGAGTGATCTGGAGTTGGTGGCGCCAAGGCATGATGGGAGGCACCAAGGCGCACTATGACGGCGTTGTCGCTTTCTCCCAGACGGACTTCACCGAAGACCTGAAGAAGATCACTGTGCCGGTCCTGGTGATGCATAGCGAGGACGACCAGATCGTGCCTTATGTCGCGGCTGGACCGCTGGCGGCAAAGTTGCTGAGGAATAGCACATTGAAAGCCTACAAAGGCTTTCCGCATGGCATGCCCACGACCAACGCGGACCAGATCAACGCGGATCTGCTCGCGTTCCTCAAGGAGCAGCGAATGAGCGTCGGCGCGTGACCTCCCAAGAATATGGGTGAAGAGAAGGGAGATTCATCGCTCAAAGCGAACAGGGAGCCGCAGGACGCGACGCGGCCGTGTTCCGGATATCACTTCGGATTCGCGCCGCAGTAGAATGGGGACTGTTATGGCGGAGCAACCCCAAGAGAGACTATCGACGCCGAAGGATCGGGACGCGCCGCCTCCACAGGAAGAAGTACTCGACATTGTGGAAGAAGCGTCCATGGAGTCTTTCCCCGCGAGTGACCCTCCCGCCTGGAATACAGGCGGTACAAAGCTGCAATTGCAGAAATAAAAGATCCGGCGGGTTCCGCGCTCCCGGCGAAATGCGAGAGCGGGGAAAGGGACAGTAGAGGCGTCCGGGATGCAGAAAGTGCATCCCTCAAAAGCAACCGGGATGTAAAAGGCATACTTTGTTGCGGGGGAGGGGGCCTGATAGAATAAGACGCTCAGTCTCCGACATTTTAAGAAATAGGAAAATCCATGGCATCGAAGTGTGAACTCTGCGGCAAAACGCCGCACTACGGCAACGTGATCAGCCACGCGAACAATACCCGGCGGCGGAGGTGGAATCCGAACCTGAAGCGCGTGCGGGCGGTTGTGGACGGCGTGAAGAAGCAAATGCGCGTTTGCACGGCGTGCATTCGCGAGGGCCGCGTCAAGAAAGCTGCCTGAGAATCCAACCTTGAGCTTCCTGCATCCGAGCCTGCCTCTCCAGGGATTTACGCGCGGTGCGGCGCGGCTGGCGCTGCTTGCCGTGCAGGCCGTTCTTTTGCTTGGCGGCGCGGGCTGCAACAAGCAAGCGCAACATGCGCCCGACGTGTGGGCGGTGGTGAACGGTCATGAGATCAAGCGGGACGAAGTGGAGAAGTATTACCGGACGCGGGTGAATCCGGAAGGGCAGGAGCCCTCGCAGGAAGAGGCGCTGTCGCTGAAGCTGAACGTCCTGGACGAGCTGATCAACAACGAAATCCTGCTGGAGCGGGCGAAGAAGCTGAACCTCGAGGCGAGCGACGGCGAGGTGGAAGATAAGTTCACCGAGTTGAAGAGCCCGTACACGGAAGATGAATTCCAGAGGCAATTGAGAGACCGCGGCGTCTCCGTGAACGACTTGAAGAGCGACCTGCGGCGGCAGCTTTCTATCCAGAAGCTGATGAACCGCGAAGTGGTGGCGAAGATTACCATCACCGACCAGGACGTGAACGACTTTTACAATACGAACAAGGCGCAATTCAACGTGGCGGAACCGCAGTACCGGCTCGCGCAGATTCTGGTGACGCCGCGGAAAGAGCCGCAGCTCCGCAACCGGAAGAACGACGATGCGACGAACGACGCCGAGGCGCAGCGCAAAGTGAAAATGCTGATGGACCGGCTGAACAGCGGGGCGGATTTCGCGCAACTGGCGATGGATTATTCCGAGGACATGAACACCGCTGGGACGGGCGGCGATCTAGGGTACGTGCCGGAATCCGGGCTTAACCCGCCGCAGGTGGATCCAATACTGAAAAAGACAGTCCTTGGATTGAGGCCGGGACAAGTGAGCCAGCCAATCGAAGTGCGGGATCGGGAGGGGCTGAGCTACCGCATCCTGAAACTCATCACGCGCGAGTCGCCTGGGCTGCGCGTACTGACTGACCCGCAGGTGCAACAGACCATCCGCGACACGCTGCGTAACCGGAAAGAACAGTTGCTGCGCGCGGCGTATCTGGCGATCGCGCGGGATGAAGTGCGCGCGACAAATTATCTCGCCGAACAGGTCATCGAAGCCGCGGGCAAATTGCCAGATGCGGCGAAGTCGACTTTGCCTCCGAAGCCGCCGCCCGTCCAGCCGTAGAGCCGAATTCCTCCTCAATCTAAGATTTCTTCTTGTCACTCGACCCAGGCGAGGATTTCGCCGGCGTTGACGGCCTGGCCTTCCTGGGCGAGGAGGCGCTCGACGACGCCGGACTTGGGCGAGCGGATTTCGTTTTGCATTTTCATGGCTTCGACGACGAGGAGGCCCTGGCCGGCTTCGACCGTGTCGCCGGCTTTGACGAGGAGGCGAATAACTTTGCCGGGCATGGGCGCGACGATCTGCTGACGGCCTTCGGCTTCGAGGGCGCTGTGGCGGCGGCCGCTCCAGGCGCGGGGATCGATGACTTCCGCGGTGAATTCCTCGAGGCCGGTTTGCAGGGTGAGCGTGCCGTTGGGAGACGGTGTGACGCGGATTTCGTGGGACTGGCCGCGGAGAAGGATGGAAAAGGTGTTGAGCGCGATTTGGACGGCGTCGGCGTCGACGGGCTGGCCGTCGAGGGCGATGCGCCAACGATCGGCGTTGCGTTCGAGCTCGACAATGCGAGTTTTGTCGCCGATGCGGACGTCGAACTTCATGGGGCGCGATCCAGTTGGTGGAGGCGAGCATCGAGTTTCCAGCGGGAAGGTTCCCCGGCGGGAGAAGAAGACGCCGAGCCCCCGACCGAGTCGGGACAGGCGGCGCCCGTTGCTACAGCTTGCCAGAGGGCGGCAGCAATGACGGCGGCGTCGGCGGCGCTGCTTCTTTGTTCTTCCGCATTGAAATGCGCGGTGAGATTGTCCGCTGCTGCGGCGCGCGGGCGCAGGAGCAGCTCATCGAGCCACTTGGTGTGAATATCGGCGCGGAGAAAATCAGGTTCCGCAAGGATGCGGCGAAAGAGCGCGGCGTTGGTTTTGATTCCCGTGACGGCGAATTCCTCGAGGGCGCGGCGGAGGCGAGCGATGGTTTCTTCGCGGCTGTTGCCCCAGGCGATAAGCTTGGCGAGGAGCGGGTCGTAATCCATGGGCACGGTCCAGCCGGAGTAGACCCCTTCATCGAGGCGAATTCCAGGACCGCTGGGCACGCGGCGAGAAAGAATTTTTCCGGGCGAGGGGTAGAAATTGTTTTCGGGGTCTTCGGCGTAAAGGCGGACTTCGATGGCGTGGCCGCGCGGCGTGATGCTTTCCCAGGCAAAGGGGAGACGATGGCCGGCGGCGATGGCGATCTGGAGCTTGACGAGATCGAGGCCGGTGACCTGTTCGGTAACGGGATGTTCGACCTGGAGGCGCGTATTGACTTCGAGGAAATAAAAATTGTTTTGCGCGTCAACGAGAAATTCGACGGTGCCCGCGTTGATGTAGCCTCCCGCGCGCGCGAGAAGCACGGCGGCGTCGCCCATCTTTTTGCGGAGGTCGGGCGTCATGATGGGCGAGGGCGCTTCTTCGATGACTTTCTGGTGGCGACGCTGGATGGAGCATTCGCGTTCCCCAAGCGAGACGACGCGGCCGTGAGCGTCCGCAAGGATCTGGATTTCGATGTGACGGGTCTTCTCGAGATATTTTTCGAGATATAGACGCGGATCGCTGAAGGCGTTCATCGCTTCGGAGGAGGCATCGCGCCAGGCGGAGGCGAATTCGGCGTCGCGGGCGACGATGCGCATGCCTTTGCCACCGCCTCCGGCGACGGCCTTGAGCAAGACCGGATAGCCCATGTTTTGCGCGAGGGCTTGTGCTTCATCGAGATTTTCGATGGGGTCGATGGCGCCGGGAACAGTGGGCACGCCGGAGCGGCGCGCGAGTTGGCGGCCAGCGGTTTTCGAGCCGAGCGCTTCCATGGCTTCGGGCGGCGGACCGATGAAGGTGAGACCAGCATCGCTACAAGCGCGCGGGAGGGCCGCGTTTTCCGCGAGAAAACCATAGCCGGGATGGACGGCGTCACAGCCAGCGCGGCGGGCCACGTCCATGAGCTTATCGATGCGGAGATAACTTTCGCGCGAGGGTGCAGGGCCAATGGGATAAGCTTCGTCGGCGAGGCGGACGTGCAGGCTTGTGCGGTCGACTTCGCTGAAAACGGCGACGGAACGGATGCCAAGTTCGCGGCAGGCGCGCAGGATGCGCACGGCGATTTCACCGCGATTGGCAATCAGGATTTTTTTGAACATGCGCTGTTTGCTGTGCAGCGGAATATTAGCATGCGAGATGATGGGCCGGCGGATGACCTTGCGTGTCCAACCGCTTGCGGCCTGGCCGCACGGTTTCAGGAAAAAGACGAATCAGGATTTTCAGTTTTATGCGACGGTGGAGTTTTTGCAGGAGTATTTGTTGAAATAAACGGAGGGAAGGCCCGCGGTCTGAAGACCGAGGCTACAGCGGGATGTTGCCGTGCTTTTTCTTGGGGTTGGTGTCGCGTTTGTTTTCGAGGGCGCGGAGGGAGGTGATGATGCGAGGGCGAGTTTCCGCGGGCTCGATGATGGCGTCGATGTAGCCGCGCTCGGCGGCGACATAGGGGTTGGCGAAGCGGTCGCGGAATTCAGCGATTTTTTCCTGGCGGAACTTTTCGCGTTCGGATTCGGAAGCTTTGTCGAACTCGCGCTTGTAAACGATGTTTACCGCGCCCTCAGGGCCCATGACCGCGATCTCTGCGGTGGGCCAGGCAAAATTCGCGTCGGTGCGAATGTGTTTGCTGGACATGACGCAATAGGCGCCGCCGTAAGCCTTGCGGGTGATGACGGTGATTTTGGGGACGGTGGCTTCGGCAAAAGCGAAGAGGAGCTTGGCGCCGTGCTTGATGATGCCGCCGAATTCCTGTTGCGTGCCGGGAAGGAACCCGGGAACGTCTTCAAAAGTGATGAGCGGGATGTTGAAGGCGTCGCAGAAGCGCACGAAGCGAGCGCCTTTCACGGAAGCGTTGATATCGAGGACGCCGGCGAGGAAAGCCGGCTGATTGGCGACGACACCGACGGGGCGGCCGTCGAGGCGGGCGAAGCCGACGACGAGATTTTTCGCGAAGTGCTCGTGAACTTCGAAGAAGTAACCGTCGTCGACGACAGCTTGAATGGCGTCCTTCATGTCGTAGGGCTTTTGCGGGTCTTCGGGAACCAATGCGTTGAGTGATTCTTCGCGGCGGGTCGGCGGATCGGATGTTGTCTTACGGGGCGGATCATCAAGATTGTTCGAAGGGAGAAAGCTCATCAGCTCGCGGATCATGGCGAGGCAGTCGGCGTCATCACGCGAGACAAAATGAGCGACGCCGCTGGTGGCGTTGTGGGTCATAGCGCCGCCGAGTTCCTGCTTGGTGACTTCTTCGTGGGTGACGGTCTTGATGACGTCCGGGCCGGTGACAAACATGTAAGACGTTTCGCGAGTCATGAAAATGAAATCGGTGATAGCGGGGGAATAGACGGCGCCGCCAGCACAGGGGCCCATAATGGCGCTGATCTGAGGAATGACGCCGCTGGCCAGAGTGTTGCGGAGGAAAATATCGGCGTAGCCGGCGAGCGACATCACGCCTTCCTGAATGCGCGCGCCGCCGGAATCATTGAGGCCGATGACGGGAGCCCCGGCGCGCATGGCCAGGTCCATGATCTTGCAAATTTTCAAGGCATTGGTTTCGGAGAGCGAGCCGCCGAAGACGGTGAAGTCCTGCGCAAAAACATAGACGAGGCGGCCATCGATACGGCCGAAGCCGGTGACAAAGCCGTCGCCGGCGGGGCGCTGTTCCTGCATGCCGAAGTCAACGCAGTGATGACGGACGAATTTGTCGAGCTCCTCGAACGTGCCTTCGTCGAGGAGAAGATGGATGCGCTCGCGCGCCGTGAGCTTGCCCGCTTGGTGTTCGCGCTCCCGGCGCTCGGGGCCGCCACCGGCTTCCGCTTCGGCAGAGCGACGGAGCAATTCTTCGAGGCGATCGTGATGCTTAGGAGATGCAGCTGAGGCGGGGATTTTCTCAGGCAAGCGGTCCTCCTACCGGGGGCAGTTGTTTCTTTGCGAAGATGCGGACAGCGAGATGCGTGGCAAGCCAAACGGTGCCAAGAAGAAGCACAACGCCGAGGAGCAGCTCAGCGCCGATAGCCGTGGCGCGATCAAGCGGGGATTCCAGCGACGTGACGTAAACCGTGGCGCGAACGAGGATGAACATGGCCCCGAGGGTCATCGCCACGATAAGGATCGTGGTCAAGATGTAAGCGAGAATCATTTTCATTAGGACCAGGCCTGCGCCTCTTCGGCGCTGTGGAGGAAAGAATAGCGCAATCCGGCAAAAATCAGAATGTACGGCGTGCGAATGAGGCTAAGACATGGAGAGATTCCTCCCGACCGGGTCGGAAGCTTCCAACGCGCGAGCGAACGGCAAGAAAAACCATCGGCCTGCTCCGCGAAACCATCCGGAGCGCGAAAATGCGGTTCGCTCGGAATGACGGCTATTTGAATGCGTACCGCCGCAAAGGCGGCCGAGAAACCGCATGCTCAGCGGGGCCGCTTCGAAGCTCAGCGTAAACGGTTCGAAACTCACCGCAAGCCCGACCAGTCGTCGGCAACGATTATGGAGTCGCTGGGATTGGAAGGATCGTATTTCACGCTGGCGGGCTGACCCGCTACGAGACGGTCGAAGCGGATCTGGCTTTGCAGGCCGGTAATATCCTGCGCAGTGTGATAGGTGACGCCGGAAATCGCATAGCTATACGAGACGAGATAGCGAGAAAGCGTCGCTGCCAGTGGACCAGCACGCGGACCGAAGAGCCCTTTGCGCGCGGGCTGCGGCTCCGGAGGATGCTCGACGAGCTCGACAACCTGCCCTTCGGCGATGCGTCCAATCTGATTCAAGTGCAAGCGCCGCTTGCGCTCGGCCTCTTCGGGATCCACGGCGGGGCGCATGAAGGCATAGGCAATCATGGCGATGGCAGCGATTGCGGCGCAGCCGAGAGCGAGTGTGAGTTTCCAATCGGCCAAAAGATAATTCAACGAGCAGACTCCTGCGGAGCGAACGGACCGGCGTAGCAGCCACGGTTGTGAAATGACGAGCGGATGTTGCAGCAGATTGAGCAGCTCATTCCCGCTTGACCCCGCTGCTGCGTATTCTACCGAAACACGGTGAGTAGCGCACAACTACGCGCGCGGGGCGTGCACCGGATTGCGCAACGCGCCAACCCCGGCGACGCTAACTTCGACCACGTCTCCCGCGGTAAACGGGCCGACGCCGGCGGGCGTGCCGGTGGCGATGACGTCGCCGGGAATGAGCGTCATCATGCGGGAGATAAAACGCACCAGAACGGTGACGGGATAGATCATGAGCGAAGTGCTGCCCGACTGGCGTCGCGCCCCGTTGACGTGTGTTTCGACGAGGACATTCGAGGGATCGAGATGCGTCTCGATGTGCGGGCCAATAGGGCAAAAAGTGTCGAAACCTTTGGCGCGGGTGAACTGCGTTTCGTTTTTCTGAATGTCGCGCGCAGTGACATCGTTGAGGCAGGTGTAGCCAAGGAGGTAAGACAAAGGATCATCGGTATCGCTGAGGTGCGCACAGCGGCGACCGACAACGAGAGCAAGCTCGCCTTCATACTCGACGCGCTGCGAATAGGGAGGAAGCACGATCGGCTCGTCCGGGCCGACAATGGCAGATGGCGGCTTAAGAAAGATGAGCGGCTCTTTGGGCACTACGTTGCCAAGTTCGGCGGCATGAGCGGCGTAGTTGCGGCCTACGCAAACGACTTTGCTGGGCTCCACGGGCGCGAGTAGACGCGTATTTGTGCGAGGCCAAGTAGGCGATGCGCGCGACCACTGTCCCCAGGGGGTGCCCGAGATTTCGCGAATCTGCTCGCCCTCGAGAAGGCCGTAGAGCGGCGTTGTGCTTGTCGAGACAGAGGGAGCAGGCGGCACAAAGCGGCAGAATTTCATTTTGTGTCAGCTCACTCGGTTGTTGGGATGGGAGATATGACGTTCACGAACCCGCCAGATGAGCATGCCTATCCAGGAAAGGGTCGCAAGGATCATGTACAAAAGAAAACCGAGCATAAAGATTTGAAACGCACTGTACTTATCACCCAGATGATCAAAGAAGATGCAGAGCAAGCGATAAGTAAGGCTGAAAATCAGCCAAGCAACGAGGCTAGAAGACAACAGATTTCCAGGCGAGCGAAGGAAACGGATCACAGGGAGGACGGCAAGTAGGCCGAGAAGCGCCGCGCCGGCGAGATTGCGCTCGAGGGCAAAGCGTTCAAGAAACGGGACGCGATTGGCGAGCAAGATCCAGGTGGATAAAACAAGGGAGAGACAAACGCCGGTGTAGACACCAACGCGGACTGCCACGTTCTTGAAAACGTGGAACCAACGGTAACCAGGCAGATGTGCAGCAACGGACATGGGCTGGCGGGCTCCCAAGATTCCCTGGTTGCCAGCGCTTCTGCGCCGGCGTCAACCATCACGCGGTACGACCCGGAACTACGGCGAGGGTTGCGCAACGCCGGTGTCCGCCGGCGCGCTGGGCTGGCTCTCGTTGCCCGCGCGGTCGACGGCGGTCACACTATACCAGTAGTGATGGCCGGCCAGTACAGACGTATCTCTATAAGATGGCGTGAGCAACAAATCCGGAGTCAGAAGTCGCCCCGTTATCCCCTGCTGTTCACTACGATAGACGCGATAGCCAGCCAGGTCGGTTTCAAGATTAATGGACCAGGAAAGGTCGACTTCTAATGAGCCGGGCGCCATGCCGAGAAGGGCCGTGGCGACGAGATCCTGCGGCGCAGCAGGCGGAAAGATATCGCGCGGGGTAACGACGGCGAAGGAGGAATCGCTAGATTCGAGGTCGTTGCCCTCGGCGAGGACGACGCTGCGGACCACATACAAGTAGGTCTTGCCGAAATCGAAAAAGGTGTCACGATAGTTGGTTGTTGGGGAAGTGGCGAGCAGGGTGAGCGGCGATATCCATTTAGCCTGGGCGAGATCTTTTGAGGCGGCATCGGCGGAGGAGGGATCGAGCTCGCCACGATAGGCGTGGTAGCCGGAAACGCCGGATAGCGGGTCGCCACCGGAAGTGCGCGTGGGTGCAGGCCAACTCAGCTCGATTGCGGTTTCCGTGACGCGAGCCCGGACGGAAGGGATGCGCTCAGGCACGGGATAGAGGCGAGAGGTCACAGTATTCGAATCGGCGGAAGCGCGCTTTCTGGAAGCGCGCGTACGCACGCGATAGGCAAGGGATGCTCCGGGGTGTGCGCGAGTCTCCTCCGGTGGGACCGAGTCCGTGAAGCGCACACGGCCTTCGGCGAGGTAGGTGTCCATCAACGAGCCGGGAATGGTGTAGACGGCATGAAAGGATTTGTTGTCGGCCGTACCATCGGGTTTCAGCGCCCCGCGGAGAATTTCGACAGCGGGCGGCTCGGTTAGTTTTTCGCCGGTGATCGTTTTGCTCGGAAGAGTGAACGTGATCTGCACCCCGTCACCGGCCTGATGCGCGGTGAGATCGGTAATGGCAACGGGAACCGGCGGCGCAGGGGGAGTGGGTTCACCGGGCGCTCCGCAACCCGTGAGGAAAAGAGCCACGCCGAAATGCGAGAACAGCTTGAGAATGCGGGCCCAACTGACAATGAAAGAGGGAATCCTCGACTTCGACCAGGACCGCGACCGGGACTCCGCCCGGAATGACGGCGTAGTCATGGGGCGGGGGAAGAGTTGCGGCATGCGGTCTGTGCTGCCTCAGAGGATATACCGGCTGAGGTCCTGGTTCTTGACGATGTCGGCGAGTTGCTTGTTCACGTAGAGAGCATCGACCTTCACGGTTTTTTTCTTCAGGTCGGGGGCTTCGAAGGAGAGCTCGTCGAGAACTTTTTCAAGAATGGTATGGAGGCGGCGCGCGCCGATATTTTCGGTTTGTTCGTTGACGCTGGTGGCAAAACGCGCGATGGCTGCTACGGCGTCCTCCGTAAAGTTGAGTTTCACGCCTTCGGTCTCAAGCAGTGCAACGGCCTGCTTGAGCAGCGCGTTCTTCGGCTCGGTCAGGATGCGGATGAAGTCTTCTTCCTTGAGCGATTGCAGCTCGACGCGAATCGGCAAGCGGCCTTGCAGCTCGGGGATCAGATCGGAAGGCTTGGAGACATGAAATGCACCGGCGGCGATGAAAAGAATGTGGTCGGTGCGGATCATACCGTAGCGGGTGTTGACGGTGGTGCCCTCGATGATGGGCAGAATATCGCGCTGGACACCTTCGCGTGAAACGTCGGGACCATGGCCGGATTCGCGGCCGGCCACCTTGTCGATTTCGTCGATGAAGATGATGCCCATCTGCTCGGCGCGCTCGACGGCGACCCGCGTGACCTGGTCCATATCGAGGAGCTTATTTTCCTCTTCCTGGATGAGGTATTCGAAAGCGTCCGCGACGGACATCTTGCGCTTTTTTTTCTGCTGACCGAACATGCCGGAGAGCATGTCCTTGATGTTAACGTCCATCTCCTCGACGCCCTGGTTGGAGATGATTTCGAATGAGGGTATGCTGCGTTCGCGAACTTCGAGGTCGACCATGCGCTGGTCGAGCTTGCCTTCGCGGAGCTGAGCGCGGAGCTTCTCGCGGGTGCGCTGGGATTGTTCGCGTTGAGCAGCGGCGTCGGCTTCGCTGGTGCCGGGAACGGGCGCCGGCGAAGGCGGAAGAAGAAGATCGAGGACGCGCTCTTCGGCGGCTTGTTCGGCGCGGTCGGCGACTTCGTCGAGTTTCTCCTCGCGGATCATGTCAATAGAAGTCTCGACGAGATCGCGCACCATGGATTCGACGTCCCTGCCGACGTAGCCAACCTCCGTGTATTTCGAAGCTTCCACTTTGATGAAGGGGCACCCAGCGAGGCGAGCGAGACGCCGGGCAATTTCGGTTTTACCGACGCCCGTGGGACCAATCATCAGAATGTTCTTGGGCAGGACGTCTTCGGCGATCTCGGGCGGGAGTTTCTGGCGGCGGACGCGGTTGCGCAGAGCCACAGCGACGGCGCGCTTCGCGGCGGCCTGGCCGACGATGTATTTGTCCAGCTCCGCGACGATTTCGCGCGGCGTCATGTCGTCGAGCGCGGGCAGGAGTTCCTGTTCTTCCGCGGGCGCGGCGCCGTTTCCGCCGGGGAGATAGATGAGTTCCTTATCGGACTTGCTGGCCATAGAACCTTCTGTCGAGTCTTGCTCGACCATCTTATTCCTGGTTGTACTCTACCCTGAGATCCTTCGTGCATCCTTATCGGATGTACCCAGTATGACAGCTCCAATTAAGTGCGGCACGCTCGAGAACGTTTAGTGCGAAAACCGGACGGGCTGGAGCCCGTCTGCAATTGTCTCATTCCCTCGCTGCGCCAGGACGACCACCCCTATAGCTCTTCGACTGTAAAGTTGGCGTTGGTGAAAATGCAAATCTCGCTGGCGATGCGCATGGCTTCCATAGCCAGATCTTTGGCGTTGAGCTTGGAATGCTTGAGCAGCGCGCGCGCGGCGGAAAGTGCATAGGTGCCCCCGGAACCGATGGCGCAAAGGCCGTCGTCGGGCTCGATGACATCGCCGTTGCCCGAGAGGAGAAAAGTGGCTTTGGCGTCGGCGACGATCAGCAAGGCTTCGAGATGCCGGAGAGCGCGGTCCTTGCGCCAGTCCTTGGCCAGCTCGACGGCGGCTTTTTGCAGGTTGCCAGAAAACTCCTGGAGCTTGCCTTCGAAGCGTTCGAAAAGCGAGAGGGCGTCGGCCGTGGAGCCGGCGAAACCCGCGACGACTTTATCGTTGTAGAGGCGGCGCGTCTTGCGAGCGGTGTGCTTCATGACGTGATCGCCCATGGTCACCTGGCCATCGGCAATCAACACGACCTTATTTTCTTTGCGCACGCAGAGAACCGTGGTGCCGTGCCTCTGCGCGCTTCGCTGGCTATCCGGCATTCGTACATTATACAGCGGCGACGGACCAAGGGCAGATACGAGTTGTCGATCCCCTACGCGAGCTGGAGGCGATGGACGAGTTCGGCGGCGATGGAGGAGATGCGTTCCTGGGTCGCGGCGGGGAGAGTCGTTTTCGGCCGGGCATGAGGATCGCGGAGGACAATCCAGAGACCGGGGCGATAAACCTCGTCGTCGCTGGGGCAGATGGCGCCGGTTAGCTGCGCGATTTCCAGGCCGGTGTGGCTGAGCAATTCCGTGAGAACACCCCGGGCGTCGTCAACAAGGTCGCGGAAGCCCTGGGAGACAAGGATGACGTCGATATCGCGAGGCGTGGGCTGCTCGATCTGATCAAGATCGTAATCGAGGAGAGGCCGTTCGAGAGAAATTTCGATAGCGGCGGAAGGCTGGTTTTGGTCGGGTGAAATGCGGATAGACATGCTGGGTATGGTTGTACACCAGTAGGGTTATTTCGGGTAGGGGCTGCCGGATAGGATGGCGAAGGCGCGGTAGAGCTGCTCGGCGAGCATGACGCGAGCGAGCTGATGGGAAAAAGTCAAGGTGCTGAGGGAAACTTTTTGGTGGGCGCGCTGGCGGAGAGTTTCGGGAAAGCCGTCGGCATCGCCGCAGACGAAAATGAGCTCGCGTGTGCCGCGCTCGCGGTGCTCGCCGAGCCATTTGGCAAAAGCGTTCGAATCGAGATTCTTTCCGGCGGCGTCGAGGAGGATGACGGTGGCTGCGCGGTCAGCGTCCAGACGTTTGATCGCCGCCGATACGTCGCGGACTTCGGTGATTTCGATGGGCGAATGGCGGCCGATGCGCTTGACGTAGTCGTCGAGGAGGGCGCGCAACTCGGGACGGCGGGTTTTGCCGAGCATAAGAAGACGGATTTTCAAACCGGCTTCCTCACGCAAGAAATCGAAGAGAGGCTCCTCGGCTCCGCGCGGCTTCGCCCCGCTCCGCTCGGAGTGACAGGTGGGGAAGGGTCGCTCACTTAAGGCTGTACTTCTTCCGCTTTTCGAGGAGGGTCTTGCGACTAATCCCCAGAATTTCTGCGGCCCGTCCAATACGGAAGTGCATGGCTTCCAGAGTGGCAGCGATAACTTCACGCTCGACGTCTTCGAGAGAGCGGAGGCCGGCCGTGGATCCGACGGCGCCTCCCACGGCGCGAATATTTTCCGGAAAATTGCCGGGTTCGAGTTTGTCGTTGTGAGAGAAGACGACGGCGCGCTCGAGTGCGTTGCGGAGTTCACGGATGTTGCCCGGCCAATCGTACCCGGAGAGCATACGGCGCGAAGTGTCGGCCAGGTGCACGCTGGGGCGGCCGTGAACGGAACGGAGGACAGCGAGCAAGTGATCGGCAAGAGGCAAAATGTCGGCGCGGCGCTCGCGCAAGGGCGGAACGATGATGGTAAGGACATTCAAGCGGAAATAAAGGTCTTCGCGGAAGCGGCCGCTCGAAACGGCGGCGGGCAGATCGACGTTGGTAAGAGCGATCAGGCGCGCTTCGATGTGGAGGGTTTCCGTGCCGCCGAGTCGTTCGAAAGCGCGCTCCTGGAGGATGCGCAGGAGCTTGCTTTGCGCCGCGGAGGAAAGCGCCGCGATTTCATCGAGGACGATGGTGCCGCAGCCGCCGAGCTCGAAGCGGCCGAGCTTGCGCTCGACGGCGCCGGTAAATGCCCCGCGCTCGTGGCCGAAGAGTTCGCTCTCGACGAGCTGTGGGGGCAAGCTGGCGCAATCAATTTTCAGAAACGGCGCATCGCGGCGGGGGCCAAGCTCATGGACGAGACGCGCAAGATAGTCCTTGCCCGTGCCGCTCTCGCCGGTGATGAGCAGAGTTGTGGGCGCCGCGGCGACTTTCTGCGCGAGCTCGAAGAGTCGCTGGGACGCGGGATCTTCCGAGATCCACGGCAATCGTTCCGTGGTCATTTGGAAACCGCTTCGCCGGAGGCGCGCGCATCGCCGATCATGGCATTCTTCACCACCGTACCCGGCTCGTCGGGGATCTCCAGTTTGGACGCAGAACGCCACAGGCGTTCGAGATCGTAGTAGCGTCTGGCCTGTTCGCTGAAGACGTGGACGATAATACTGCCGAAATCAAGCAGGGCCCATTCGGCGGAGGGGAAACCTTCGCGGTGTTCGGGCGAGCGCTTCAACTCCTTATACAGTTGCTCCTCGATTTCGGTGCAAATGGCGTGGACTTGCGGCGCGCTAAAGCCTGTGCAAATTAGGAAGTATTCCGTGAAAGCGCCGAGGCCGCTGAGGTCGAGAACGGTAATGGCGGAAGCTTTTTTATTTTGCGCCGCCGCAACGGCGAGGCGGACGCCTGGTGGCAAAGATTCCAATTTCACCGGTATAGGCCCTGTTTAAGAATGTATTCCTCGACGCGCGAGGAGACAAGTCCGTGAATGGACTGGCCGTGGGTAGCGCGGCGGCGAATATCGGTTGCGGAGATGTCACTGGAGACGCATTCAAGGAGATAGACAGTGCCGCGCAGGAGATGGGCGACGACCTGGGATGGCTGCGCAGCCTCTGCTTCCTTTTTGGCGTCGGGGCGGGCGATCAGGACGGGTGGGATGACCAGGCGCAAGGCTTCCGCGCGGATACCGGGGCGATTGGCAATGATGAAATCGCAGAGGCCGAGGAGAATCTCATATTCCTTCCACAAGGGAATGTCGAGGAAAGCGTCGGCGCCGACGATAAAGAAGATGCGGTCGCCGTGACCGTGATAGGCGTGGCAGAAATAGCGCACGGTATCAACGGAATAATGAAGCTGCGTGCCGCTGAAGTCTTGCCCAGCCTCGGCGAGCGAGGGAATGAAATGCGGGTGCTCTGTGCAGGCGAGCGAAACCATGGCGAAGCGGTGCGGGAAAGGAGCGAGGTGCTGCTTTAGCTTGTGCGGCGGACGGCTGGCGGGAATGAAATGGATTTCGTCGAAATTAAAACGGCGGTCGGCGGCGCGGGCGACGGCAAGGTGGCCGTTGTGAATCGGGTCGAAGGAGCCGCCAAAAAGTGCGATACGCCGAGGATGATGTTTTGCGGCGATGCGGTGCGCCTGCGCTGTGGTCAAAGCGCCTCCCGAAGAGTGGCCGTCGCCCCAGAACGGATTGAGGCCGTACAGGACTGCAACAATTCTCTCACGAATCTTTTTCGCCGGTGACCGAGGTGCGGTCAAGGTTATGGGCGAGCGTGGAGCGGCTGACAGACGCGGGCAGCGAGCCCCGCCCTAGCCCGTGCTTTTCATTTCCGGCTGTGGCCGACGGCAAGTCCGGAGAGGATTCCGGCAGGGCGCGAGGAATCTTGTCGAGTGTGTCGGCCACGGAGCGGACGAGATCGCTGACGCCTTCGCCGGTGGCAGCGGAGATGGCATGAAATTCGAGTTTGCGTTCCTTGCAAAAATCGCGGAGCGCCTCGAGGCGTGTGCGGTCGGTGGTGGCGTCGAGCTTGGTCGCCACGACAATCACTGGTTTTTCCGCGAGGGATTCGCTGAAGGCGCGCAGTTCACCGGAAATGATTTCGAACGCATGTACGGGTTCGGCGTCGCTCGCGTCGCTGGTGTCGATGAGATGAACAAGCAGCCGCGTGCGCTCGACATGGCGCAAAAACCGAATGCCGAGGCCAGCTCCCAGGTGCGCGCCCTCGATCAGGCCCGGCAGATCGGCGACCACAAATGTACGTCCGAGCTCCGTTCCGTGTGCGCCCGTGCCCCCGTCGGCGTTGACGACTCCAAGATTGGGCTCCAGCGTGGTAAAGGGGTAGTTGGCAATTTTGGGGCGCGCGGCGGAGATAACAGAGATGAGCGTGGACTTGCCGGCGTTGGGGAAGCCGACGAGCCCAACATCGGCGAGGAGCTTGAGTTCAAGGCGAAGGTGGCGATCTTCGCCGGGATGCCCCTCTTCGTGTTCGCGCGGAGCCTGGTGCCAGGGTTTGGCGAAATGCTGGTTGCCGCGTCCGCCACGGCCACCTTGAACGATGAGAGCGCGCTGGCCGGGGGTGGCAAGGTCGGCGATGGTCTCGCCCGTTTGGTCGTCGAAGACCAGGGTGCCCACGGGAACCTGCAAAATCATGTCTATACCGGAATGTCCGGTGCAATTCGATCCTTTGCCGTGGCGACCTCGGTCGGCCTTGAATTCGCGGTTGTAGCGGTAGCGCAGGAGCGTGTTGTCGTTTGGATTGGCTTCGAGGTAGACGCTGCCGCCGTGACCTCCGTCGCCGCCGGAGGGGCCGCCGCGCGGCACGTATTTCTCGCGGCGGAAGGCGACGCAGCCGTTGCCGCCGTTGCCGGCCTTCACGAATATTTTAGCTTCGTCGACAAACACGGGCGGAGCGCCTATCTGAAATTTTTTCCATGGGTTCGGCTGAGCTGCATTTCCGGCCAATAGGAGGGCGGAAGAAAAGTTAGTTCGCAGCGGACTTGGCCTGCTCCGCGGGTTGAACACTGATGAAACGCCCGCCACGGCCCTTGTCCTCGAATTTGACGTAGCCGGTGATGAGCGCGAATAGCGTGTCGTCCTTGCCCTGACCGACGTTGACGCCGGGCTTGTGCTTCGTGCCGCGCTGGCGGATGAGGATAGTGCCCGCGTTGACGAGCTGCCCGCCGAAGCGCTTAACGCCCAGCCTCTGACCGTGTGAATCGCGGCCGTTTGTAGAGGAGCCGCCGCCTTTTTTATGTGCCATGACGAATTCCTTTTCCGTGAAAGCCGCAGGGCTGACGCCCTGCGCTACAGTTAAAGCTTGATATCGCTGACCTGGACGGCGGTGTAATTCTGCCGGTGGGCTCGCTGAATCTTGTACTGATTTGTTTTCTTGAACTTGAGCACGGTGAGCTTCTTGCCGCGATCCTGGGCAATGATCTTTCCGGTTACGGTCGCCTTGGAGGCGTCCGCGCCCGTGAGTACTTTCTTTTCGTCGGTGTGGACGGCAAGAACCGAGCCAAAGGTTACCTTTTCACCGACCTCGCCCGTAACCCGTTCGATGCGAATGGTGTCGCCCGGCGCGACGCGATACTGCTTTCCTCCGGTTTGAATAACGGCGTACATCCGTCCTCCAAGAGCTAGAGACAAACAACAATTATACGGATTCTACGCCCGAAGCGTCAACGCAAGAAAAGGCGATCTGTTTGGCGCTGTCACCGGAATTTGAGCTTAAACACAGACTCCTTCATCGGTTGGCTGGGGAAAGCGCTGCGAGAACCAGAAAGAATAAGGCGTGGCGCCGTGAATCTGGTAGTGCTCGAGGCGTTCGCGGCCCTCGGCGACAGTGGGAATATGTCCCGCTGGAAGCCACCAGAGGCAGTAGATGGGCTTGTCCATTTTCTCGAACCATTTGGCGCGGTCCCGCAGGACCCGGGCGTGATCGGAACGGTACACGTAGCTGCGCAGGGTCTCGAGAGACTCCCAGACCGACATATTGAGAAGAATGGTCGTGTCGCGCGGGTCGTAGATGATGTCGGTCGCGTTGCCGGAGGACGATTGCAATCGCCAGACGAAGCCGGGCGCCCTATCCGCGAGGGCGTTGATGGGATCGAGTTGAGCGACGAACCCGGCGATCTGGGGATCATCGATGGGCGCGAGAAGCCGGCCGATGTTGATCTGCGCGAGATGATAGTTCACGTGTATCTCCCCTTTGAAGGCGACAAAGCAAAAGGACGCATCAGAAGTCGAAACGATAGCCAAGGATCATCTTGGCGATGAGGTGGTCGGTGGAGCGCGTGACGCCCACGCCAAGGCCGAAGTTAACTTCCCATTTCGGCGAGAGATTAAGGTCAATGGTGGGAAAGATTTGCTGCTGCTGCTGGCTGATCGGAGAGAACTCCGTGGCGGGACCCACGGAACCGTAATACTCGATGCCGCCGGCGATTTTCTTGGTGAAGTCGTAGCTGAACTTAACATTCGGCGAAAAGACAAAGCCCTGATGGACGCTTTCGCCGTGCAATGACTTGTCGAAAGTCGGATTGAACGACCAGTACCAACGCCCAACTTGCTGATCGACGATGGGTCGCATCTCCCAGGTCCAAGTGTCGACGGAGAATTTGCGGCGCTGGTAGCCAACTTCGTTCGAAAGGCTGAGACCAACGGGCCAGTGCCACTTTTTCGGCACGCGGATACGAGGCCGCATGTGGTCGCCAACCCATTGCACACCCTGGCCGCTGCGCTCTGAAGTGAAGATATAAAAGCCGGTTTCGAACCAATCGGTGAAGCCGTGGGTGATTTCGATGGTTTCGTGCTGGGCGTGATTCGTGGGGAGGAGACCGTTCTGAACGAACTTGCTGCCTTCAATGGTGAAGTTGCTGTGCAACTCGACCATAGTGTGGTGCGGCTCAACCTGGTCGTAGCCATAGACCTGGATTTCGTAGTTGTCCTGGGCGCTGGCGGGCGGGGCTAAAACTCCAGGAACGGCGAGGAGAATGAGAACGGGAAGAGATAGGCGTGGTCCCATAGTGGTTTCCAAAATGGCCCCCAGAATAGCGCAGCCGCGCGGCTAGACAAAACAAGATAGACGCCGGGACTACGCGTGGGGATGTGACTTGTCGTAGATATCCATCAACTGGCGGATGGAGGCGTGGGTGTACTTCTGAGTCGTGGACAGAGATTGGTGGCCGAGGAGTTCTTGGATGGCGCGGAGGTCGGCGCCATCGGCGAGCAAATGCGTAGCGAAGGCGTGGCGCAACGAGTGCGGGTGAAGGTCCCAATTGACGTTGACTAGACGAACGTATTTCTTGACGATGCGGCCGACGGAGCGTTGGGTAAGGCGACGGCCGGCGTAGTTAAGGAAGACGGCTTCCGTGTGGGGCGCGGGGTGATGGCGGCCAGGCACGCGAGATGACTGAAGCAGGAGCTGCTCGCGCAGCGGCCAATACTTTTCGAGAGCTGCTTGGGCTTTCGTGCCGTAGGGGACGATGCGTTCCTTGTTGCCCTTGCCGCGCACGCGAAGGACGCGTTCTTTTTGCTCGAGGTCGACGAGGTTTAGGCCGGTGAGCTCGCTCACTCGGAGGCCGGCAGCATAGAGCAATTCCAGCAAGGCGCGGTCACGACGAAGGAGCAGGCCTTCATCCGTTGATTTAGGCACTTTTTTTGTAGGAGGAAGCACGGGGAGCCGGTACTGGTTTTTCGGCGAGATTTGTCCGCCAGAAGGAGGCTGCCCCATTTCGGCGAGTTGATCGAGAAAGCCATTCATCTCTTCGGCGGAAAGCACAGCCGGGATGCGTTTGGGCAATTTGGGCGTGGGAACCAGCCGGGCGGGATTTTCTTTCAGCACGCCTTCCCGAACGCAATACTTGAAAAAGGAGCGCAGCGAAGCGAGTTTTCGCGCGATGGAACTTTTCTGGAGGCCACTGTCATGCAGATGGCCGACGAATTCGCGGATGAGCGTGTGCGTCACGCCTGCTAGGCCTGGCGGCCGCATGCCCGGCGGCGAAAGATAGACCACAAATTGATCGAGATCTTTTCCGTAATTCAGGATCGTATGCGGCGAAGAGTTTCTTACCGACCGCATATACTCCAGATACTTGCCGATGGCCTGTTTCATTCCCGGAAGCAACCTCTAAGCGAAATCCTTGGAACAGTATAAGCGCATGCGAGCCTGAGTGGAGCAGATTCGAAACTCTTAGCAAATGATAATGAGGTAAAGAGTCAGGATTTTGCTGCTACGGGTACGGCAGCTTCTTCGGGCTGACCTTCCGGCCGAGCTTCGGGAACGAGTTGTTCCCAGTCACAACCGTCCTTGAGGCAGGCGCGGACGTTGCCGATTTTGGATTTTTTCTCGACGATAAACGGAGCGCCGCATTTTGGGCACGGCTCGGCGATGGGCATGTGCGGCGTGGTGAAGTCACAGTCGGGATAGCGCGAGCAGCCATAGAAAACGCGCGGGCGGCCACGGCCACCTTTGCCGGCGCTGCCGCGGCGGACAAATTCACCCTCGCTGCACTTCGGGCACTTGATACCCATGGTGATGGGGCGCGTGTACTTGCATTTCGGATAGCCCGAGCAGCCGATGAATTCGCCGAAGCGGCCGTGCTTCTTCACGAGGCCTTTGCCGCACGTCGGACAATTTTCGTCGAGTGGCTCATCGGGCTTCCGCGCTCTGCGTGTCCCTTCGACGAGGCGGCGCGTCGTCTTGCAGTCCGGATAGCCCGTGCAGGCGAGGAACGGACCGAAGCGCCCGCGCTTGATGGCCATCTCCTTGCCGCAGTTGTCGCAATATTCGACGGTATTTTCGCTCTCGACGGTCTCGCTGCCAAGCTCCGGCGAAAGGTCCTGGATGAAATCGCATTCGGGGTAGCGCGAACAACCGAGGAAGAATCCGTGGCGGCTGATGCGCTCGAGTAATTCGCCCTGGCCGCACTTTTCGCACTTCTTGCCCGTCGGGATACCGGCCTTGTAGGACTGCATCTCGCCGCCGGCCTTATCCAGGTCTAGCTCGAAGCGCTCCCAAAAATCCTTTACGGATTTGCGCCACGGGAGCGTGCCATCTTCGATTTCGTCAAGCTCTTCTTCAAGGCGCGCGGTGAAACCAACGTCGAAAATGTCCTCGAAGCTCTTGACCAGGAGCATGCTGACGCGTTCGCCGAGCATGGTGGGCGTAAAACGGCCCTGATCTTTCGTGACGTACTCGCGGTCGACGATCGTGGAGATGATGGAGGCGTACGTCGATGGCCTGCCGATGCCTTTTTCTTCAAGGTCCTTCACGAGCGTCGCCTCTGTGTAGCGCGGCGGCGGCTCGGTGAAATGCTGGTCGGGGCGAATCTGATCGAGGCGGAGCGCCTGGCCTTCGGTGACGCGGGGCAGGGCCTTGCCCTCGCCTTCATCGTCCTTCTCGTCGTCCTCGCGGTCGGCGTTCGCCGCCGGTAACTGATAAACGCGGAGAAAGCCATCGAACTTTTCGACCGAGCCGGTGGCGCGGAAGGTGTAATCGCCCGCAGAAATGTCGATAGTGGTCTGATCGAAAATAGCCGGAAGCATTTGCGACGCGACGAAACGCTGCCAGATGAGCTGGTAGAGCTTGAATTGATCGTCTTTCAAGAAGGGGCGCACATCTTCCGGCGTGCGCGCCACGTCGGTGGGCCGGACAGCTTCGTGAGCTTCCTGGGCATCTTTCTTGGACTTGTAGAAATTCGGCTTCTCCGGCAAGTAGTTCGCGCCGAAGCGTTCGGGGATCAACTCGCGCACCTGAGCGAGAGCGTCGCTGGAGACGTGGACGGAATCGGTGCGCATGTAGGTGATGAGCGCGACCGAGCCTTCCTCTCCAAGCTCGACGCCTTCGTAGAGACCCTGCGCGACGCGCATGGTGTTCTTCGCCGTGTAACGCAAGCGGTTGTAGGCAGCCTGTTGCAGCTTGGAGGTGGTAAATGGCGGCGGCGGGTTGCGCTTCTTTTCCTTCTGCGTGACGCTGGCGACCTGCCATTTCACTTTGCTGACGGCGGCGACGATTTTGTCTGCGGCCTCCTGATTCGTGACTTCGATGTCTTCTCCCTTGTGCTTGAAGAGCTTGGCTTCGAAGAGCGGCGGCTCGCCGGCATCCAGCAGCGCGTGAATGGTCCAATACTCTTGGGGGACGAAGGCGCGAATCTCCTGCTCGCGCTCGACGATCAGGCGGAGCGCGACGGTCTGTACGCGCCCGGCGGAAAGTCCGCGGCGGACCTTGTCCCAGAGGAGCGGTGAGATCTTGTAGCCGACGAGGCGATCCAGAACGCGGCGGGCCAGCTGGGCGTCCACCAGGTTGGTGTTGACGTCCCCGGCCTTCTCGAAGGCCGCTTTGATCGCTTTTGGCGTGATTTCGTTGAACATGACGCGGCGGAACTTCTTCCGATCGGACTTGCGCCTGGCGAGCGTTTCGAGCAAATGAGCTGATATAGCTTCGCCTTCGCGATCCGGATCGGTCGCGAGATAGACGGAGGGAGCGCTCTCTGCGAATTTCTTCAGGTCCGAGATGACTTTGATTTTGCCCGGAATGATTTCCAGGGTCGGCTCAAAAATGTTGTCATCCGTGATAACAACCTGCTTTGGCGCCTTCTTCTCTTCGGGTTTCTCAGCCGTTTTGTTCTTAGCTCTGGACTTGCGCTTCTTCTTTTTCCCGTTTTGGTCGCCTGGCAAAAGGATGCCGAGTGTTTTCTTCGGCAAGTCCAAGACGTGGCCAAGCGATGCTTTGACGGTATAGTCACGTCCTAAATACTTGTTGATAGTTTTCGCCTTCGCGGGCGATTCGACGATTACGAGCGAACGGGCCATGTTGTCTTTGTAACTCCGGAATCTTCTGCAGGAAGGGTCGGCCGTGCGGCATGTGTCCTTCTCGCTACCTTATGCAGATGCTGCAACTGAGTAGGCGGATTCGTTTCCGTCATTAGATGCCGGCGCGATGGTGGGCGATTCCAGCCTTATCTGCCTCTACAGCAATACTTTACTGAACTGCTTTCCCGGCAACTGCCGGATGATGCCTTTCATCTCCAAATCAAAAAGCGTAGCCAGAACTACGGAAGAGTTCAAGCCGGAGCGCTCGACGATGTCATCAATATGCCTGGTCTCCTCCGCGCTGAGCAACTCGTAGAGCTTTTTCTCGGAATTGTTCAACGAGGCCGCGAGCAATAGATTCCGCTGCTCGGCCTCTGGTTGCTCAGCCTGAACTAGCATGGCGCGGACGGGCGTGGGCAGCTCCTCGATGACGTCCTCGGCACAGGTGACCAGCTTGGCGCCCTGCTTGATCAATTGATTCGGCGCGAAGCTCACCGGTTGCGTCACGTTACCCGGGACGCCGAACACCTCCCTGCCGAACTCCATGGCCAGACGCGCAGTAATAAGCGAACCGGAATATTGCGCGCCTTCCACGACAATCACGCCGAGTGGTATCCCGGCCACGATGCGGTTGCGCACGGGGAAATTCTCGGGCGCAGGGTGTGTGCCGATGGGGAATTCGGTGATGATCGCGCCGCGTTCCAACACCTTCTCGTAGAGTTTCTTGTTCTCCTTTGGGTAGCAGACGTCGATCCCCGTACCGAGGACGCCGATGGCCCTGCCATTAGCGGCCATCGCGCCTTTATGGCCGATAGCGTCAATCCCCCGAGCCATGCCACTGACGATGACGAGGCCGCGTGCGGCAAGGTCTCGGCCAAGCCGCTCCGCCAACTGCGAGCCGTACAGTGTGGGCTTGCGCGTTCCGACGATGCTGATACTCGGCAAGTTCAGGATCTGCGGCTCGCCGCGGACATAAAGCATGACTGGCGGATCGTAGATCTGGAGCAGCGTCTGCGGATATTCGGGTTCGGTCCAGTTGAGCAGGCGGCAACCAGCGATACGCCGCACCGCCGCGAGCTCCTTTTCGGCGCGCTTGAGGGCCTCCTTCTTGAAGACCGCCTGTGCCACCGAAGCGGGCAGATGGCATGCTTCCAGCTCGGCGAGCGAGGCACGCAAGACACCATCGGGCGAATCGAACCGGCGCAGCAATCGCGCGGACAAACGCGAGGCGAGGCCAGGCGTGAGTGACAGCGCGAGCCAGGAGAGGGAAGAATCTAGCTCCATCGCGTGGCGAGCCTACGCGGAGGGTAACATAGTTGTCAAGTAGTCGCTGCCTAAAGAAGGCCACGGTTACGCCGGGAGCGGCATAGACCGTGTCGTTTTCATCTGAGTTAAGAGCCGGTACCGTAAGGTATCTGGCTCGGCACGGGATACGCTAAAAAAAGGCAAGGAGTGGAGGGCTCGGCTATCGTGGAAGGGAGGATGGCTTCGGGCGTGGCGTGGGCGCCCGGCGGGGAGCTTCATGAGGAAGTGGATGCTGTTGGTTCCTTTGCTGCTGGTGCTGGCGGGCGGGGCATGGGCCCAGGAAACCGTGGCGCCGGTTGCCTCCGCGGCGCCGACCGCGCCGGCGCCCGAACCACAAGTTATTGCTCGCGGCAGTGAGATTGAGCGGTGGCAATTGGGGCTCGGCTTTACCTACGTGAAGTTTCGTTCGCCCGCCATTGATGCAAGCATGGCAGGGGTGAACACTTCAGTGACCTATTTCACCAACGACTGGTTCGGTGTAGAGGGAAACATCACCGCAGCGTTTGGTAGGAAGATTTTTGTGGATGATCAGACGAGATACGCGGGAATTACGGGTGGTCCGAAGATCGTCATGCATAAGCAGCGGTGGGAACGATGGGAACCCTGGGCGCACGTGCTGTTTGGGATTGCCCATGTCAATCCACAACTGGCCGGAGTCGGCAAGAACGGAGTACCGATTCAAGTGGGCGGCGGGGCGGACTATGCCGCTTGGCGGCAGATTTCCGTGCGTCTGGAAGGAGATTGGGTTCTGACGCGTCTCTACTCGCAATCGCAGAACAACTTCCAGCTTGTCACGGGCGTCGTTTTCCACTTCTAGATCACGCCGAGCGAAAGCCTTGCCGCAAGGGAAATTCTTCGCGGCAGGCAAAACAAGAGAAGAGACTGGGCTTCCCGCTTGACGTTTCCACCCTCTCACCCCAAACTTTAAGACTTTCTCCGCCTCGCGCTACGGACAGGGAAGGCACACGTGCCGGAAGAAAAAGGACTTCTCCTCGTTTACACCGGGCCGGGCAAGGGCAAGACGACCTGTGCGCTCGGGACAGCCTTTCGCGCCGTCGGACAGGGACTGCGCGTGCTCATGGTGCAGTTCATCAAGGGCTCATGGCACTACGGCGAGCTGGACGCCGCGAAAATGCTGGGTGACGGCAAATTCGAAATCCGTCCGATGGGGCGCGGCTTCGTGAAGATCGGTGGCGCGGAAACCGATCCGGAGGACGTCAAGATGGCTTACGAGTGCTGGAAAGCGGGCCGCGACGCTATTTACGGCGGCAAGTATGATCTCGTAGTTCTGGACGAGATCAACTACGTAATCAGTTACAAAATGCTCGCTGCCGACGAGGTCGTCGAGGCTCTGAGAAATCGGCCGGAGCGTGTGCATGTTATCTGTACCGGCCGCAACGCGCACCCCAGGCTAACGGAGCTGGCCGATCTCGTCACCGAAATGCGCGAGGTGAAACACCCCTACACCAAGGGTATACTGGCCCAAAGGGGAATTGATTACTGATTGGCTGGAAACGGATTGGTTTCTATTTCTTCGAACCCTAATTCCCCCATCGCTAACTACTAAAATGGCTTGGTTTAAGCGCTACAAAAAATCGATCGAACAAACGACGCCGCCCGAAGAGCGCCGCGTCCGCACTGAAGGGCTGTGGATGAAGTGCGAGTCCTGCCGCACCATCGTTTTCCGCAAAGACTTCGAAGCGAATCTCCGCGTCTGTCCGAAATGCCAGTTTCATTTTAGAATGCGCGCCAAGCAGCGGCTCGAGATGCTGCTCGACGGACGCTATACCGAACACGACGCCGGCATGACGTCCACCGACCCGCTTAAGTTCGTCGACACCAAACCCTATGCGGCGCGCATCAAGGAGGCCAAGAAAAAACTCGGCATGAGCGACGCCATCATTACGGCGGAGGGCCAGCTTAGCGGCCGGCCCGTGGTGTGCTGCGCCATGGAGTTCGACTTCATCGGCGGCTCCATGGGAGCGGTGGTCGGCGAGAAAGTCACACGCGCCATCGAGCTGGCCATTGAAACGCTTCAGCCGCTCATCGTCGTCTCCTGCTCCGGCGGCGCGCGGATGATGGAAGGCGCCATCAGCCTCATGCAGCTTGCCAAAGTTTCCGCGGCGCTCGCAAAACTCGACGATGCCAGGCTGCCATACATTTCTTTGCTGACCGATCCCACCACTGGCGGCGTCACTGCCAGCTTTGCCATGCTGGGTGACCTCAATATCGCCGAACCCGGCGCGCTCATCGGCTTTGCTGGCCCGCGTGTGATCGAGCAAACCATCCGCCAAAAGCTCCCCGAAGGCTTCCAGCGCTCGGAATTTCTCCTCGAACATGGCTTTCTCGATGCCGTGGTCCCACGCAAGGACCTTAAGTCCTTCATCGCCAACTCCTTCGATCTATTGATGAGCTGAGATGAATTACGAAGCCGCGGTTCATTATCTGCTTGCGCTCGGCAGGGAATTGGCCGCGCCAACACAGGCTGCCGCGGCTAAATTCGACCTCGAAAACATCACGGTCCTGGCCGAGCGCCTCGGCCGGCCGGAGCGCGCTTACCCCAGCGCGCACATCGCCGGCACAAACGGCAAGGGCTCGACCGCCGCGTTCCTCGAATCCATCCTTCGCTCCGCCGGTTTTCGAACTGGCCTGAACACTTCCCCGCACCTCGAAAGAATCAACGAACGCATTCGCGTCAACGGCGAAGAGATCGGTGACGAAGCGTTCGCGAAAACCCTAACGCGCAACCTTGTGCTCATCGAAGAGCTGCTTGCGGAGGGCCGGCTCCGCGCACATCCGACCTACTTCGAATGCGTCACCGCGATGGCTTTCGAATACTTCGCGCGGTCGCGCGTCGATTTCGGCGCTTTCGAAGTCGGTCTGGGCGGACGCCTCGATGCCACTAACATTCTTTCCCCCGTCGTCTCGCTCATAACCCGCATCGACTTCGACCATGAAAATTTCCTCGGCCATTCTCTGAAACAAATCGCTGGGGAAAAAGCCGGCATTCTCAAGCCCGCCGTGCCTCTCGTTCTGGCCGAACAGCACCACGAGGCACGCGAAGTAGTTCTTGCCCGCGCGAAAGAACTCGCCTGCCCGGTCATCGAGACGAATGCTGCCTACCGTGTGGATCGACTATCTTTTGAAAATGGCTTCATCCGTGCGCGCATCACGGAAATCGCCACGCGCTGGTCGCTCGAGATTGCTCCGCGCTTGCCTGGCCGTTTCCAATTGCAAAACGTCCTCAGCGCCTTGGCGTCCGCGCGCCTGCTTGGCGAGCGAGGTTTTCGAATTACGGATGAATCCATCGCTCAGGGCATCGCCGCCGCCGAGTGGCCTGGCCGCCTCGAAAAACTCCACTCGCATCCTGATGTCTACTTGGACGGCGCACACAATCCCTCCGCGGCGCGTGAACTTGCTATTTTCTGGGAACAGAACTTCGCTGGCCGCAAGATTTGGCTGCTTTACGGCGCGCTTCGTGACAAAGCCGTCGACGAATTCGCCGGCGCACTGTTTCCCCTGGCTGCCGAAGTTATTTTCACGGAGCCGCGAACCTCGCGCGCCATCTCCGCCGCGCACCTGGCCGAAATCGCAAGCTACCTTGCGGTGCACTCCACCGTGATTGTTGATGCTGGAGACGCGCTCGAGCATGCGTTGACACAGGCTGCTTCCGACGATGTCATTTTCATTACTGGTTCGCTCTATCTTGTCGGCCAGCTTCGGCAGTATTGGAGACACCGCGCACAGGTCGCAGCGCGTTGAAAAACACCATAGAATAGCCACGTCGGGTTTGCCGTAATAGTTTGCAGCCACCACCGAGACTCGTTCCTGCACGGAACCGGCGCAGACAGGAATTTCTTTTCTTCTTGAATGGATGAACATGGTCGAAAAAAGAGCGAAGGAAACCCATAACGTGAACAAACACCGTACCGCCAATAAGGGACCTCTCGTAGGGATCATCATGGGCTCGAGATCCGATTGGGAAACAATGGAACACTCCGCCAAGACGCTCGAAGAGCTTGGCGTGCCGCACGAGGTGCGCGTACTTTCCGCTCACCGCACGCCCGACCATCTTTTTGAATATGCCAGCACCGCCGAAGAACGAGGTCTCGAAGTGATCATCGCGGCAGCGGGGGGCGCCGCGCATCTCGCCGGCGTCACGGCCGCGAAAACAATTCTTCCGGTCTTAGGAGTACCCATGGAGTCCGCCTCGCTAAAAGGACTCGATTCGCTCCTCTCCACTGTGCAGATGCCCGGCGGCATTCCTGTCGGGACGCTCGCTATCGGCAAGCCGGGGGCGATCAACGCTGCGCTTTTTGCCACGGCAATTCTGGGAACGAAACATCATGAATTCCGCAAAGCCATCCGCAAGTACCGCGCCGCCCAGGCAGAAAAGGTATTGACCGCACCCGATCTGGGTAGGGCCGCCACCACGTCAGTCAAGGCCGCCAAGTCCTAGATGGCAGCGCGTTGTTCCCCGTAACAGACTAAAAAAGAATAAGTTAGCTGTATCTGAGCGGAGTGTGCCGGGCCCTACTCCGATGGGCCTCAATAGACCTGGTTGCCGCCTCACCCTCCGAATGCTACGATTTGGTGTTCCATGTCCCCTGCTGATACCCAACTGAGAACGGCCTCCCGGCCACGTGTGGGCATTCCTTGGCGTACCTCCCATGAAGAAGCCAACCAGATTACGAACAAGCTCCAATATTATTTTGGCTCCGTCATAGAAGCTGCTGGCGAGGCCTTCCCCATATCCCTGCAACTCTCGAGGGAACAACTTTCCGCACAGTTAAAAGACTTGGACGCCTTTGTGCTTCCGGGAGGCCCAGCGGATATTAATCCGGCGCTCTACCACGCCCCACGCCACGAAAAGACGCACGAGGCCGATTCCAATCGGGAGAGGACCGACTACACGACCCTGGAGCACGCTTTCGCTTCCGGCAAACCCGTATTGGCCATCTGCTATGGCTGCCAGAGCCTCAACGTTTGGCTCGGCGGAACGCTCTACCAGGACATCGCCAGCGAGCTGCACACGAAAATCGAGCACAGCAAGGAAGGGCTTCCGCCGGATGCACCTGATCCCATCCATGCGGCGCAGATCGAGTCAGGCGGCGAACTCGCCCAACTCGTGGCGGGTTGCGGCCTCAGGAATCGTGCCGGCGGATTCGATGTGCAGGTAAACACTTCCCATCATCAATCCATCCATGACCTTGGGCGCGGCCTGCGCGTTGCGGCGGTTGCTCCCGACGGCGTGATCGAAGCCGTCGAGCATGAGCCCCACAAACATTGGGTGGTCGGTGTGCAGTGGCATCCGGAGCGCATGAAGGGTGACCTCCTTGCCGCGGCGCTCTTCCGCGCGCTGGTGCAAGCCACGCGTGCGGCCGCCGCGCACCGGTAAGACCGGCGGTTTTTCGTATTTCCATTTTCGAGTTCCCATTTTCGGGGGGTTCATGATCTCACTTGCAGGCAAGGCGGCACTCATCACCGGCGGTTCACGCGGCATTGGCGCGGCAGCCGTCAAGCTCTTCGCGCAAGCCGGCGCCGATGTAATTTTCAACTACAACAAGGCAAAGGACGCCGCGCTGCAAATCGAGCAGGAAGCCCACAAGCACGGCACCCGCGTTGAAGCCTTCAAAGCCGACGTCAGCCGCCATGCAGAAAACAAGAAACTCGTCGATCAGTGCATCGCGCGGCTCGGGCGGCTCGACATTGTCGTGGCCAATGCCGGTGTGTGGAACCTCGAAGATCTTCCCATCGAAAAAATGTCCGAGAAGCAGTGGGACGACATGATCCGCATCAACTTGAAGAGCGTCTACTCGATCATCCACTTTGCCGTGCCGCACATGATCAAACAGAAGTCCGGAAAGATCATTCCCATCAGCTCGACCGCCGGCCAGCGCGGCGAATCCTTCCACACGCACTACGGCGCCTCGAAGGGCGGAATCATCAGCCTCGTCAAAGGCCTTGCGGCGGAGCTTGCGCGTCACAACATCCTCGTAAACTGCGTTGCTCCTGGTTGGGTCGCGACCGATATGTCCAATCCCGTTCTGAAAACCAAGGCTGGCCAGAAAATGGCTGCTTCGGTCATCCCGCTCGGACGCGCGGCCACTGCTGAAGAAATCGCCGGTCCGATCTTGTTCGTCGCCTCCGACTTGGCCAACTTCATGACTGGGGAAATCATCAATGTGAACGGGGGTTCCGTCTTGTGCGGGTAAAGTCAGCTGTTTTCGCAGCATTCCTTCCGTCGTTCGTACTGTTGCTCATCGTATTGCCGCGCGGCGCCGCGCAAAACCCGGACACCTTGCTGCCGGAGCAAAGCGCCGCCAAAGCCAAACAAATCCTCCAGCAGCTGATCGATGCCCTAGGTGGCGCGAGATATCTGAATGTGCGCGAAAGTGATTGCGAAGGGCGTCTCGCGCGATTCGGGCACAATGGCGAACTCACCGGCTACACAAATTTTAAGGATTATTGGGGCTACCCGGACAAGAATCGCACTGACTATTCGAAAAAAGGCGTGATCATCAATCTTTATAATGGGGACAAAGGCTGGACACTGGATCGCGGCGGAGTCTCGGAATTGCCCACGCCGGCGGTCGCCGATTTTCAGGAGCTGGTAAAAAAAGACATCAACAATCTCCTTCGCTTTCGCATTAAGGAACCGGACATGATCTTCCGCTATGGCGGACAAGATATCGTCGACCTCAAGACGGTCGATTGGGTTGAAATTACCGACGCGGAACTCCGCACGTTTCGCCTTGCCGTCGACCGCTCGTCGCATTTCTTCGTTCGCACCATGATCATCACTGAGGACCAGACTACCCGCGAACGAAGCGTGGAGACCAGCATCTATTCGAATTTCCAGCCGATCGAGGGAGTCCAAACGCCGTTGCAGATCACCAGCGATCGCGACGGCCGCCGCATCAGCCAGGTCTTTTTCACTTCTTGTAAGTTCAACCCAGGTTTAGGCGACGATTTCTTCACCAAGGCCGCGCTCGAAAAGCGCTTCTCCGAAGTCGGCAGTAGAAAGTACAAAGAAGAGAAAAAGAAGGAAAAGGCACAAGAGAAAGACAACAACTGACACGCCCTTTCCCTCGCCATTTTCTTATCTCCATCTTTGCCACTGCCATGAATATCCCCTTTTGCTAAGCTGACGGTTTCGTGATGAATCTCACCTCTGCAATCATCATTCCGGAAGGAGTTACCCCAGCGTTCCTTGAAGCACCTCACGCAGCAGATCCTGCTTCTGTGAGCTTAGTTTCTTGCCCTGCTCCGTCAGGTAAAACACGTCGATGGCCTTCTGTCCTTCCGTATCGATCAGCGCTACCTCGATGTTGCACCCCAGCCGCGCCAGCGTCGACCCGATTTCATACAACAGCCCCGGCCGATCCTGGGCCACGATTTCCAGCAGCGTGCTATGGTCGGAGGATGCATCGTCGAAACTGATCCGCGTCGGCACCGCCACTTTCGGCGGCCGCGCACGGCTGGCACTCTCGCGGCCCTTCAATAACGGTTCCAGCGGCGCCTTTCCGTTCACCACCTCCGCGAGGCTCTGCCGGAACCTTTCGATTTCGCTTGGATTCAACTCCAGCGTGCGGTGCAGGTCCACAAAGTGGAACGTGTCCAGTACGATTCCCGCAGCATTGGCAAACGCATCGGCCTTGACGATGTTCATTCCCCAGCCGGCTAGCACTCCCGCGATGGTCGCAAATAATGCCGGGCGGTCTGCGGTCAGGAGCGTCAGCGAAAATGCGTGCCGCTTCGAGGTGAGCTCTGTCTGGACAGGTTCGGCGCCGAGTTTTTTGTACAGCGCGAGATGCGTCGCGATCTCTCTTGGCGAGTGCACCGCCAGATACCGCCGAGGAAAACCTTCGAGAAACCTCTCGAGTTCCGCGATGCTTGCGCCGGCAGCTTCCGCTCGCACTCGCTCCAGCATGGACTTTTCATCCGAGGCGTGCAGCCGGTCGCGATCCAGCGTGCGGCTGAAGTGGTTCGAGGTCGCGACAAAAAGTTGCCACAGCATTTCCGCCTTCCACGGCGTCAGCGCCTCGGGATTTACGGCGTGAATATCCGCGTACGTCAGTAAGCACAGCCGCTGCAGGCGCTCTTGCGTTCCCACCGTTCCCGCAAACGCGGAAATCGTCCCCGCGTCAAAGATGTCCCGCCTTTGCACGGTCGCGGACATGTCCAGATGATGCTCGATCAGGAAGTGGACCTCGACTTTTTCTTCCGGGGATAATTGCAGCCGCTCCGCCGCCCCCTCCAGCGCTTCGAGGCTCCCGGCTACGTGATTTTCTACCGGCATGCCTTTGCCCACGTCATGCAACAGCATCGCCAGAACCAGGAGTTCCCGCTGCTCGGCCGTTTTCCAAAGTTGCGTGAAGTGGGTGCCGCGCGCATCCGGCGGCTCCGCCAGCTCCTGCAAATGCTCGATCGTCCGCAACGAGTGTTCATCCACCGTATAGCGGTGGTAATAGTCGCGCACCACCAGTGAATCGATGAGCTGGAATTCCGGCAAAATCTCCGTGAGCAGCCCCAGTCGCTGCATCGGGCGCAGGGCAAATCCGGGATAATCCGCCCCGAGAATTTCCCGCAATGCCGTCCACGTCACCTGCTTGTTTTTCGCGGGGAGTTCCGGGTGCGTGAGGATGTAGGAGATGCCGCGTTCCGCATCGCGGCTCAGTAGCGTGCCTATCCGCGCCGCTTCAGCAAAAAGCGAAAATGTCACGGCACGATCGGAGAGCGCCGGCAGGTCCAGCACTTCCAGCAAACCGTCGCGTATTGCGAACGCTTTGCCCGCGTCGAGCCTTGCCCCGAGGGTTGCGCCCAGTAGCCGCTGTTTCAACGATTGCGGCACTGTAGCCTTCTGTTCGAGATAACGCAGCAGTTGACGATTCAGGGTTCGCGCATGGCGGAAATAGAGCCGCATCCATTCGGCGGCACTCCGTGGGGTGTCGCCGGTGCGGCTGCCGCCCGTGCCATTCCCAGCGCCCAGCGACCTCTCCGACGCGGCGGTTTGCAGTTCATAGGTCAGGGTGTTGTCGTTCCGCCCATTTCTATAGTGCAGAAAACATCGAATGGCGCTCAGAAAGTCGACCGCGTTCGCCGCCAGCTCTTCCTCCGCGGCAGCCGCACCGCGCAATTCCTTCTTGTCATCCGCAATCTGCCTCAGCCAGGTTCCCGCTTGATAGTCGCGCAGCCCGCCGGGAGCCTCTTTTACGTTAGGCTCGAGGTGATAGATTGTGTTTCCATAGCGCGCCAGACGCTCGTTGGTCAGTTTCTGGAGTTGCGCTAGCAGAAATGGCCGCGCCTGCTTCTCCGATCCTGGAAGAACTTTCTTGTCTAACCGCTCGAAGAGTTCCGCGTCGCCCGCCAGAAATCGCCTGTCAAGAAGTGCGAGGTGAAATTCCGCGTTGTCTTCTTCGATCCGCCGGCACTCTTCGACCGTCCGTCCTGCCGAGCTCACGCGAAATCCCAGGTCCCACAGCGTGCGAGAGAATTCCGCAATCAAGGGCCGGGATTCCTGCTCCGCCTTATCGCCGCCAAAAAGAAAAAGAATGTCCAGGTCGGAGTAAGGAAAGAGCAGCCGCCGCCCGTATCCGCCCAGCGCGATCAGGCAGAGTCCCTGCGGCTCAGCGTTGTGCACGCGCAGCACATCCCCAAAAATTTTCTGGATGTTCCGGTCCGCCAGTGTGCATAGTGCGCTCAGCGTTTCTCGCGCGCTCGTGCCTGTTTCAAACAGCCGCCGGATTCGATGTCGCTCGTCGTCGCACTGCGGGCCGAGCACAGACAAAGGCGTAGGAGAGCCTGACATGTTCTTTGCGGGTCGGTTGCCCGGATCGAAGCCGGGACGCCCAGCGGCGGGCACTTCGCTCAGAGCGCGTTTTCCCCGCGCTCCTCATTCCGGATCCGGATGGCTTCCTCTACCCGTGATAGGAATATCTTACCGTCGCCAATCTTTCCTGTCTTCGCTGTCTTCAAAATAGTCTCCACCACGGTATTTACAACCGCGTCCGGCAGTACCATCTCCAGTTTGATCTTGGGCAGCAGGTCCACGGTGTACTCCCGCCCGCGGTAAACCTCCGTATGTCCCTTCTGCCGCCCATGCCCGCGCACTTCGGTCACGGTCATTCCTTCGATTCCGATTTCACGCAAGGCATCTTTCACGGATTCGAACCGCGAGGGCTGAATGATCGCTTCGAGCTTCATCATGGAGTTTCCGCTCCCGCGCCTGCCTTACGGCTCCAGGTTGTATGCCTCTTCGCCATGCTGCGTAATGTCCAACCCTTCAATCTCCTGCTCTTCGCTCACGCGCAAGCCAGTGATCGCATCCACGATCTTCAGCAGAACAAATGTTCCCACGAGCGCAAACGCCCAAGAAATCAGCACACCTGCGAGCTGGTTGCCCACCTGCCCCCAGTGGCCGTCGAGCCCGCCCACGGGCTTTCCCGCGCCGTAAATCGGGTTGATCAGCTGTTGTGCAAATACGCCCGTCAACAGCGCGCCGACCGTTCCGCCCGCGCCGTGCACTCCAAAGGCATCGAGCGCGTCATCATAACCGAAAATCGCTTTGACCCTCGTCACCATCCAGTAGCAGAGCGCGCCCGCGATGAACCCTATCGCCAGCGCCGGCATCGGCGCCACAAACCCAGCCGCTGGCGTAATCGCCACAAGCCCCGCGACCCCGCCGGAAATTGCGCCCAGCGCGCTGGGCCGGCCATTTTTGATCCATTCCGCTGCGCTCCAGCTCAGCGCCGCTGCGGCCGCGGCAAAATGTGTGGCCACAAAGGCGCTCGTTGCCAACGGACTCGAAGCCAAGGCGCTTCCCGCGTTAAATCCAAACCATCCGACCCACAGCAAGCAAGCCCCGATAAAGCTCAACACCAAGCTATGCGGAGGCATCGGCTGCCTCGGATACCCCGTGCGCTTCCCGAGATACAGCGCGCACGCCAGCGCCGATACGCCGGAAGAAATGTGCACCACCGTTCCGCCTGCAAAGTCCAGCGTGGGGAATTTTCCACCAAGCGACGCGCTTAGCAGACCGCCCTTGCCCCACACCATGTGCGCCAGCGGCGCATACACCACCAGAAACCACAGCGTCAGGAAGAGCACTGTGCCGCTGAACTTCATGCGCTCGGCCGTCGCGCCCGTAATCAGCGCTGGTGTGATGATCGCGAACATCAGCTGGTAGACCATGAACGTCAGTTGCGGAATCGTCCCTGCATAGTCCGGGTTCGGCTCTGCTCCCACCCCGCGCAAGAAGGCGTGTTCGAATCCGCCGATGACCGGGCCGTTGCCGCCGAAACACAGGCTGTAACCCACCAGCGCCCAAAGCACGGTGATCAGTGCCATCAGCGCAAAGCTCTGCATCATGATCGCCAGGGTATTCTTTCGCCGCACCAGCCCGCCGTAAAACAGCGCAAGCCCCGGTCCAGTCATCATCAACACCAGGGCGGCGCTCACCAGCATCCACGCGTTGTCCGCCGAAGTCTGCGCTGCTGTCACGCGCTGATCGAGCTGCGCCAGTCTTTCATTCATGGCTCTGGAAGATTTGGAGGTCAGGTTCGTCTCTGGCGTTCCTGTGGAATGCGGAGTTGCGGAGGAGGGAATCGCGGGTGAAGGAGTCGCGGGTTGCTGTGCGCTAAGCGGCGCCGCCGCCAGCACCACGGCCCCAAGCACCAGGACCGTGAAGAAACTACCCTTTCGTCCCATGTGCTTCATCTTAATGTCCGCTCCGCAGCGTTCGGGTCGACCGCATGGTGACCGCGCATCCCATTGCCCCGGGCTCGCCGAGGTCACGCGCAAAAGGTGTTGCAGGGGACTTACCACTCCGTCGCAAGGGATTATACGCGCGGGCTCTCCCCCGCATAGTTAGAAATTTATATAGCGGCAATTCAATTTTTTGATGCCTCCATGCCTCCAATTACACTCCAAGCGGTTTATTTCGCCCGCCATTATTGCGCCTGGGCGCCGCCATCGTATAATGCTGTCCTGTTTGCGCAGAGGTGGGGCCGAATTATCTCTTCCCCTGCAGATTTCAGCAGAAGCGTTTAAGCTTGATCTCTTATGACCGACCGTCCCCCAATGGAGATCAACGTCCGCGAGTCCAACGGCATCTATGTGCTCGAAGTCCACGGCCGCCTCACCATCGGCGAGGCCAGCGAGCAGCTCACGGGCGCCCTGCAGTCAACCATCGAACGCGGCGCCCGCAAGGTCATCGTCAATCTCAACGGCGTTCCGCAGATCGACAGTTCTGGCATCTCTGCGCTCGTGCGCATCTCCATCCGCCTGGCCCGTGAAAACGGCGCGCTGCATCTTGTCTGCGGCCCCGGTCGCGTCCGCGACGCCCTCACCGTCACGCGCCTCGTCGAAGCCATCCCCACCTTCGATTCCGACGCCTCCGCTCTCAAGTCGTTCCCCTAGAGACACACCCGTCCCCGCGATTCGAACACCGATCATTAGGATTTCTTGGTTTACGGAAAGTCCTGCTGAGGGGACTTACCCGCCCTTCTTCAATTCTGCCAGGACCAGCTTCGCCAGTTCCTTTAGCGTCTCGAACACACCCTGCCCAGTGATCGCAACCGCCTCGAGCACCGGCTCGCCTTTTTTCCGAATCTGTTTCGTCAATTCTGCCACCGACATGGCATTCGGCAGGTCGCGCTTGTTCAATTGCAGAACGTAAGGAATGGTCGCAAAGGTTAGGTTGTGCTCTTTCAGGTGTTCTTGCAGGTTTTCCATTGTTTCGAAATTCGCGTCCAGCCGCTCTTCTTGCGAGTCCGCCACGAACACCACGCCATCCGCGCCTTTCAAGATCAGCTTGCGGCTCGCCTCATAGAATACCTGTCCAGGCACGGTATAGAGATGAAAGCGCGTCTTGAATCCGCGCACTGTTCCCAAATCCAGCGGCAAAAAATCGAAGAACAGCGTCCGATCGGTCTCCGTCGCCAGCGACACCATTTTGCCTTTCTGGTTTTGTCCCGTGTGGTCGTAGATCCACTGCAGGTTGGCAGTCTTTCCTCCCAGACCCGGACCGTAGTACACGAGCTTGCAGTTGATTTCGCGAGCAGGAAAATTGATGAATGGCACGTGTCGTTAATCCGGAATCGGCCCCAAACTTATAGCATACGCGGCGCAGGCAGGCCAGCTTTCGCGGCTGCGCCTGTTGCCTGCCCGCCACACACCCAGTGTCCGCGAGATTCGCTTCCCGGAAAACGACAATTTTCGCTTCTGCCGCTGCAAGGTAACGCCTGTCTCCTCCGCAGTTTCCGCGGTGGTCCCGCAGCCATGCGTTGACGAGCGCCCAAGCCTCTGCTACGATGCCACCCATGGCAAAGGCAAGCAAAGCCTCTTCGGGATCATCGAGTCGTGCCAAGAGTGGACGTCACGCCCAGGCTAACTTACAGAGGAAAAAGCCTTTAGGGTCCCCGCCTCCCGCCCAGCGCGGCGGTGTGGAATTGGTTGATCCTCGCGTTCAGGCCCAACTCAAGCTTTATGATGAAGCTCTCGCCCTGTTTCATCAGCAGAAATTTGCCCGCTCCAAGCAGGAACTCGAGAAAGTTCTTGAAGGGCCCAGTAGAGAGCTTGCTGATCGTGCTCGCATGCACCTGAAGATTGCCGAACAGCGTATGAAACCCAGCCACGAGGAGAACCCGCGGACCGCTGAAGATCATTATCAGCGCGGCGTCGCCATGATGAACATCGGCCGCTGGGACGACGCCCGCGAAAGCCTCCTCAAAGCGCGCAAAGCAGCGCCGAAAGCCGACCATATCCATTACGCTCTCGCCACGCTCGATTGCCTCACGGGTGAAGCCGATTCCGCCATGGCCAATCTCAAAGTTGCGATCGAGCTCCGCCCAGAGAACCGCTATCACGCGCGCAATGATGAAGACTTCGCCTTCCTTCAGGAAGATCCACGCTTCACCGAGCTCCTGTACCCGGAGAAAGACGGCGCCGCCGGCTGAATTTGCTCGACATCTTGCTTGCTCTGTAGTCCTCAAGCGAGCCGTTGAGGTTCCCCGATCATGGATTCCGGCTCCTGTCGGAAAGGACCTCAACGTAAACTTCCACTTTGCGTTGAGTCTTCTTGAGTAATCGTTCGTTCGGAGCTTAGAATTCGAGCAGGCCGCACTATCTATATCCTGATCCCGACGTGAAAAAAAACGCCACCAAGTCAAACGCTCGAACCCGCGGTTTCCGCGTCGTCACTCTCGGAGGCGGCACGGGTCTCTCGACACTCCTCCGCGGCCTCAAGGAACACGTCGTCCGCCGCCACGATGGGCATGCCACTGCTGAGCGGCCGATCACCGACCTCGCCGCCATCGTCACCGTCACCGATGACGGCGGAAGCTCCGGCCGCCTTCGCCGCGAGAACCGCATCCTCCCGCCCGGCGACATCCGCAACTGCATGGTCGCTCTTTCGAAGGATGAAGCTCTGCTGGGCCGCCTCTTCCAATATCGCTTCCAGGCTGGACGCGGCCTGGTCGGCCACAACTTCGGCAATCTCTTTCTCGCCGCACTCACTCACATCACCGGCGATTTCGCTGAAGCCGTCCGTGTCAGTAGCAAAGTATTGGCCATCCGCGGGCGCATCTTTCCTTCAACCCTTTCGAACGTCCACCTCGTAGCTACACTTGAAAACGGCCGCGCCGTGCATGGCGAAACCCGCATCACCGCCAGCCGCGTACCCATCAAAAAAATCGCTCTCTCTTCGCGCCGTGTTCGCGCGCTCCCCGAAGCCATCGAGGCCATCAAGCATGCCGACCTAATTCTGCTCGGCCCCGGTTCGCTCTATACCAGCATCCTCCCAAATCTGCTCATCCCCCAGATCGCTTTGGCTATAGCACATTCGAAAGCCCCGCGCGTTTACATCGCCAATCTCATGACCCAGCCCGGCGAAACGTCCGGCTACGCACTCGCCGATCATCTCCGCGCCATCGAGCGCCACACCACGCGCCGCGTCCTCGATTGGGTCGTCGCCAATCGCCAGCCGGTCTCCCCCGAAGTCGCCAAGCGCTACCGCGCCCAGGGTGCCGAGCCCGTGGTCATTGATCTCCCCGAATTGTATAAAATTGGCTTCCGCATCGTCCTCGATAACCTTCTTGAGGAGCACGCCGTCATCCGCCACAATCCTCAGCGTCTCGCCCGCCTCCTCCTCGAGGAGTTCCTTCGCCCGTCCTGACCTGGGTCTTTGTAGCGGCGGCTCATCTTTGGGGCCCGGCTGCAGGTTTCTCTATTCTTGGATGTTTTGCTACGTTCTGTTAAGGGTCTCATTACCTTGAAATTTTTGAATCTCGCGGCCTGGCTCGCTATCTGATGGAATAGAATCAACTCCAAAGCGCGAATCGGTTGCATATGCCAATACGGCTTCATAGAAAACGGCCGGCCCCGTGGTCCCTCCGGAGACAAGCGATCCAGCACGCCTGGGCCGTACCATTGTGGGCCTTCGAGTGGTTCTGGGAATGGGTCGCCTACATTCTCAGCAACTGGTCTTTTCTCGAAGTCCTTGAATATCTGGGCAGCTTCAGTATCCTTATCGCCGTTATTTTTTATTTTTCGGAATCCGGCGACCGGCTCAAGCAGAAACACTATCAGGCCTGGCAGGTTATCAACACGGCGCAGGGGAAGGGCGGCAGCGGCGGCCGCGTCGAAGCCCTTCAGGAACTCAACGCCGATGGCGTTCCACTGGTCGGTGTGGATGTCTCCGGCGCATTTCTTCAGAGCATCCATCTTCAGGGTGCCCGTCTGGTGCGTTCCAATTTCAGCGGCGCGGACCTCCGCGACAGCGATTTTGCCTTCGCAGATTTTTCCGATGCCGACTTGCGCTCCGCTAATTTGCGGCAAAGCAATCTTCACAATGCCCATTTCCAGCGTGCCAGCTTGGATGACGCAGACTTATGGGGCGCTGACCTCAGCGACGCCGATCTCTCCGGCGCGACGATGGTTAGCGCCGACCTGCGGTTTGCGAAGCTGGCCAATCTTCACTGGCACGATCTCCGCACTCTCAAAAACGCTGATATTTACGGTGTCAAGAACGCGCCGGAGGGGTTCATCCCGTGGGCGCTCCAGCACGGCGCCGTGCAGATCGAATCCGATTCCCAGGGGCAACTTGCGCCCTGAAAAGTGAATAGCCGGACATCTTGTGGACCTGACCACCCCGTCTCTCTCGTTTCCAAACCAGCTCCCTTTCAGGCAGAATACCCACGCCAATCAGGGGGAACCATGAATCGCAACGTACTCATCGCAGGGCTCTTCTTTGCGGGCATTTCGCTCTCTCCGTTCGGCACGCACGTGCTCGCTGACGACACCCCACTCGCAGGCTTTTCAGCCGAATCTTCCCGCGCCGAACGCCAGTGGGAGGAAAAATTCCGCGCCATTCCCAAACCCGAAAATCTCCGCTCCTACATGCAGCGTCTCTCCGCGCGCCCACACAATGTCGGCACGGCGTACGACAAGGACAACGCGGAGTGGATCGCCGTCAGGTTCAAGGAATTCGGTCTCGACACGCATATCGAATCCTTCGACGTTCTCTATCCCACGCCGAAGGAACGCGCCGTCGAACTCGTCGATGGCGGGCCCAGATTTATGGCCAAGCTGCAGGAGCCCCCAGTCGCGCAGGATCCCACTTCCAACCAGCAGTCCGAACAGCTTCCCACCTACCACATCTACTCCGTCGACGGCGATGTCACCGCGCCGCTTGTTTACGTCAACTACGGCATCCCCGAAGATTACGATCAGCTTGAGCGGCTCGGCGTCTCCGTTAAAGGTGCCATCGTCATTTCGCGCTACGGCCACTCTTGGCGCGGCATCAAGCCCAAGGTTGCTGCCGAGCACGGCGCGGTCGGCTGCCTCATCTACTCCGATCCGCACGAGGACGGTTACGCTCAGGGCGAGACATTCCCCAATGGTCCCTATCGTCCCAAGGACGGTGTTCAACGCGGCAGTGTCGCCGACGATCCCATCTATCCTGGCGACCCGCTGACACCTGGCGTGGGCGCAACGAAAAATGCCAAGCGCCTCGACCTCAAAGACGTTCCTGTCCTCACTAAAATTCCTGTGCTGCCGCTTTCCTACGGCGACGCCCGGCCGCTCCTTGCTTCTCTCACCGGGCCCGTTGCTCCGCCTGCGTGGCGCGGTGGTTTGGCCATTACCTATCGCATCGGCCCCGGCCCCGGCAAAGTTCATCTGAAACTGAAATCCAATTGGGACCTGAAACCCATTTACGACGTGATCGCAAAAATCCCCGGCTCCACGAATCCCGGCGAGTGGGTGATTCGCGGCAATCATCACGACGCCTGGGTCAACGGCGCGGAAGATCCTCTTTCCGGAATGTCCGCGGTGTTGGAAGAAGCCCGTGCTCTCGGAGAGCTCGTCAAGGCCGGTTGGAAGCCCAAGCGCACTATCATCTATTGCGCGTGGGACGCGGAAGAGCCCGGCTTGATCGGGTCCACGGAATGGGCCGAGGAGCACGCCGATGAACTGCGCGCACATGGCGTGGCCTACATCAATTCCGATTCCAACAGCCGCGGCTACTTCGAAGCCGAAGGTTCACACTCGCTCGAAAAATTCATCAACGATGTGGCGCGCGATATTCAGGATCCGGAAGCTAAAGTGTCCGTCTGGAAGCGGCTTCAGCTCCGTGAAATCGGCCGCGCGCGTTCACCCGAGCAGCGCCAGGAAGCGCGCTCCCGCGCCGACCTGCGGATTGGAGCACTCGGTTCCGGCTCCGATTACGGAGCTTTTCTCCAGCACGACGGCGTCGCCGCGCTCAACATTGGTTTCGGCGGAGAAGACGGCGGCGGCATCTATCACTCCATCTACGATGACTTCTATTGGTACACCCACTTCAGCGACACCGATTTTGTTTACGGACGCGCGCTCGCGCAAGCGGGGGGGAGCGCTGTCATGCGCCTCGCCGATGCCGATCTTCTTCCGCTGGAGTTCGGCAATTTTGCAGATACGATGCAAATGTATGTCCGCGAATTGAAAAATCTCTCACAGAAAATGCGCGACGACATCGGCGAGCGCAATCGCGAGATCGATGAAGGCGTTTTCCATGCGACGGACGATCCGCACGAGAAGCTAGTGCCGCCCGGCAAAGAACCGGTACCTCCCGTCCTGAATTTCGCGCCGCTCGATAACGCCACCGACGCCCTCGCGCGCAGCGCTGTGGAATATCGCAAGGCGCTCGAACAAGCGAATGCCAACGGTGGCGCCCCGCTGGCTTCTGCCTTAATTGTCGAAGTGAACCACCTGCTGATGGAGAGCGAGCGCAAGCTCACTACGGCCGAAGGTCTGCCCGGCCGCCCGTGGTTCAAGCATCTGATCTATGCCCCAGGGCAATACACCGGTTACGAAGCCAAAACGTTGCCAGCGGTCCGCGAAGCCATTGAACAAAAACAGTGGCAGCAGGCTGACGGGGCCATCGTCGTAGTCGCCCGGGTTTTGCAGGACGAGGCCGCTCTCATCTCTTCTGCAGCGCAAAAACTGAGCGCTGCTCACTGATCGGTAGGCATTCCAAATTCCTGTGCGTAACCTGGCTCCAGCCTGCTTCAGCAGGCCTTCTTACAAATTTCTCCGTGCGGTCCAGCAATGAGTTTCAGGCGGCTCGAGTGCCGTTCGGCACGGGCCGCTCAGGTACCGCTAATACGGGTGTCGCCCCGTCTGCGTACCCGATATCGAACAGCATCCCCTCGGAAATCTGGCCGGCCATCTTGCGCGGGTGCAGGTTGAGCACAAACAAGGCCTGCACGCCTTCGATCTCCCGCGGGTTTTCCCGTTCTTTCTTGATTCCCGCAAGTATCGTGCGCGAGTGGTCGCCGAAATTTACGGTCAGCTTCATGAGTTTATCCGAGCGCGGCACTTCCTCGACACGTTCGATCTTTCCAACGCGAATATCGAGTGCTTCCAGGGTTTCGATGCCTACGACGGGCTTAATGGGAGCAGCTACAAATCCGCTCATGGCTCACCGCCTGTAATGTGCGGCGTACCCCGGAGTCGGGATTGCCGGATCGCACTTTTCATCGCGAATCGGTGCCCCGGCGACGAGTTGCAGCGGAATGACGCCAGCCCAAATCGGCAGCTCGCGGTCCGGAGCGTCGTCCTCCACCGGACCGCTGCGGATTTTCGCGGAGAATTCCGTGAGCGGCAAGCGCAAGATGCTCGTGGCGTTCAGTTCCTTTTCATTCGGCTGCCGCGCATCGCTCCACCGTCCGGGCAGAATTTTTTCCGTGAAGGCGCGCAGGGCCAGGAGCTTTTCCTCCGGCGCATTCACCAGTGCCGCTTTGCCGAGCGCGACAACGGAACGGTAATTCATCGAGTGATTGAACACCGAACGCGCGAGCACGATACCGTCCGTCAATGTCACGGTGATGCAAACGGAAAGGCCCGCGCTGACGCCACGTAACATTCTGCTGGCCGCGGAGCCGTGAAAATACACGGCATCACCAACGCGTGCGAACAACGTGGGGATAACGTAGGGCTGGCCATCCGTGGCGAATCCGACGTGGCACACCAGGCCCTCGTCGAGAATTTTGTAGATGGTTTCGCGGTCGTAGGCGCCGCGATGTGGTTCGCGCACTACTCGCGTGCGCTCGCTTGGCGTGATGGATTCGGACACGATACACCTCGTTGGGAAACGCGGCGCGGAGTTGATAGCCGGCGCCACATCGGCATGAGTGCGGAACAACCACAATCATGATACCACGGCGCACCCGACGCCGATGATATTCGGGCGTGTTGTGGAGAAGAAGCGACCGCCAATTTGGTTTGCTCCGAAATGAGGGCACTTCAACGCAGCCACTCACTATGAGAAACTAACCGTCCGGAGAAACCGGCCGCTTCCTGGTCGCACGTAAAAAATGAGCACACCAGCTTTGCACGAATCCGCAGGCAAACCGCTCGATAGCGCGTGGGTGCGGGCGCAGTTTCCGTCGCTCCAATTGCAGGTAAATGGGCAGCCGGCCGCTTTTCTGGATGGCCCGGCGGGCACGCAGGTGCCGAAGCAAGTAATGGATGCGATTCAAGATTACTTATTGAACGCGAATGCGAATACGTGCGGAACGTTTGTGACCAGCCGGCGCAACGACGCGGCGATCGCCTCCGCGCGGGCGGCGATGGCGGATTTTTTCCATTGCGAGAAGGACGAGGTCGTTTTCGGACAGAACATGACCACGATCACCTTCGCTCTCGCACGAGCGATCGGGCGCGAGCTGAGACCGGGTGATGAAATCGTGGTGACGACGCTCGACCACGACGCCAACGTGGCGCCGTGGCGTGCGCTGGAAGAAAAAGGCGTGGTGATCCGGCAAGTGGACATTCGCGAAGCGGATTGTACGCTCGATTTGGACGATTTGAGACGCAAGATTACCGCAAAGACAAAGCTGGTGGCGGTGGGCTATGCGTCGAACGCGGTCGGCACAATCAATCCGGTGGCGGAAATTACCAAGCTCGCGCACGACGCTGGCGCCCTGATGTTTATCGACGCTGTCCACTTTGCACCGCACGGGCCGATTGACGTGCGCGCGCTTGATTGCGATTTTCTGGTGTGTTCGCCCTACAAATTTTTCGGGCCTCACATGGGGGCGCTCTACGGAAAGCGCGAGCAACTGCTGCGTTTTAAGCCGTACAAAGTGCGCCCGGCGTCGGATCTCTTGCCTGATCGGTGGGAAACCGGCACGCAAGTGCAGGAACTGATCGCGGGGATCGGGGCTGCGGTGGACTACGTCGCAGAGCTGGGGCGGCGCTGCGATCCGAGCGTGAGAGATCGGCGCAGCGCGCTGCTGGCGGCGTACCGCGCAACGATGCAACACGAAAGGGTGTTGATATCGAAGCTGATCGAAGGCCTATTAGAGATTCCTGGCTTGAACTTTTTCGGGATCGCCGACCCGAAGCGATTTGCCGAGCGGTGCTCCACCGTTTCCGTGCGCATCGGAAACCACAATCCAACCGAGATCGCGAAATTCCTCGGAGATCGCGGCATTTTCACCTGGGACGGAAATTACTACGCGCTGAATCTGACAGAGCGCCTCGGCGTGGAACAAAGCGGCGGCCTGCTCCGCATCGGCCTCGTCCACTACAACACCGCTGATGAAGTGGAGCGCTTGCTGGTGGCATTACGCGAGTTTGGCGGCTAGCAGGTGGATCAAACGTTCCTTCTGTCCCTGAAATGAAAAGACGATTTGGACGGACAAGCAAGAATGTCCGTCCCATCGGAAAATCATGAACAAACGGGCGAAACCGATTGTGCTGACCGTTCTGGACGGCTGGGGTTATCGCGCGGAGACGAAAGGAAACGCGATTGCCCTCGCTCGCAAGCCAACCTATGACGAACTGCTAAAAAAATTTCCCAACACGCTGATCCACACCTCCGGTCCCTATGTGGGGTTGCCGGAAGGACAGATGGGCAACAGCGAAGTCGGCCACATGAACATGGGGGCGGGGCGTATCGTGCACATGGACATCACGCGGATCGACCTGCTCATCGCGAACAATCAATTGCAAAATGTACCTCTTTTTCAGCAGGCGATGGAGCGCGGGCGGCAGCGGCATTTGCATTTTCTTGGATTGCTGAGCGACGGAGGGGTGCATTCGCACATTCAACACTTGTTTGCGCTTTTGGAGATGGCCAAACAACAAAGAGTAGAAGAAGTTTTTGTGCATTGCTTCATGGACGGGCGCGACACGCCGCCGAACAGTGGGCGCGACTATGTGCGGCAGTTGCAGCAGAAAATGCGCGAACTGGGTGTGGGCGAGATCGCGACGCTGGTGGGCCGCTACTACGCGATGGACCGCGACAATCGCTGGGAGCGCGTGGAACTGGCATATCGTGCGCTGGTTCACGGCGAAGCAGAAACCCGCACCGGAGATCCCGTCGCGGCTTTGCAGAGGAGTTATGAGCAAGGCGTCACGGACGAATTCGTGAAGCCGATCGTGGTGACGCAGGGAAGCGGAGCATCGTCCACGCCGGTAGGTTTGATCCGCGATGACGATGCGGTGATTTTCTTCAATTTCCGCGCGGACCGCGCGCGGCAGTTGACTTACGCGCTGGCGGCGCCGGACTTCGACAAGTTTGTCGATACGAAGCGGCCGAAGAATTTGTTCTACGTCGCGATGACGCAGTACGAAAAGACCTGGCCGTGGCTGAAGTACGTAATCGCACCGGAAAAGCTCGAGCATATTCTTGCGCAGGTCTTCGCGGAGCTGCAGTACAAGAATTTGCGGTGCGCGGAGACGGAAAAGTACGCGCACGTCACGTATTTTTTCAACGGCGGCGTGGAGAAACCATTTGGCGGCGAAGAGCGCATCCTGGTGCCCTCGCCGAAAGTGGCGACGTACGACTTGAAGCCGGAAATGTCTGCGGAAGGAATTACGGACACGGTGGTGAAGGCGATCGAGAACGGCGGCTTCGACGCCATCATCATGAATTACGCGAACGCGGACATGGTTGGCCATTCCGGAAAACTGGAAGCGGCGATCAAGGCCGTGGAAGCCGTGGACGCAGGACTCGCGCGAATTTACCAGGTGATGAAAGCCCGGCCGGGTCGCGCCGCCTGGATCATTACGGCAGACCACGGCAACGCCGAGACGATGATCGATCCAGTAACGGGCGGACCTCACACTTACCACACGACGAATCCAGTCCCGTTTGTTCTGGTAACGGAAAACGATCGTTTGCGCCTGAAACCGGGTGGCTCGCTGCGCGATATCGCGCCTACGATGCTAAGTGTGCTGGGCCAACCCAAGCCCACCGACATGACCGGCAGCGATTTGCGGATCCTACCGTAGTGTTTGTTTGTGGTTGCTTTCGGTCGAGAGGGGTCGGTTGAGATCCTTCACCCATCCTTGTCGGATGGTTTCAGGATGACAGTGTCTTCGTTTGATACTGCGCTGAGACTTCGGATCGACATTTTCTGCCGAACATCGTGAAAACGCCTTGTCACGTCTACATCGTAAGCAATATCTCCCGCATGCTTTACGTGGGCGTCACCAATAACATGCACCGCAGAATTTTTGAGCATAAAAACAAGCTCGTCCCGGGCTTTTCGAAGAAATATAATTTACACCGGCTGATTTACTTCGAAGCGTTTGGAGACATCCGCGATGCCATCGCCCGCGAAAAACAGGTAAAGGGATGGACTCGCGCAAAGAAAACTGCGTTGATCCAATCAATAAATCCCAAGTGGGAAGATTTGGCAGCAGACTGGTTCAAGGCTTCACCTCTCAAAAGAACGGTGTCATCCTGAGGCGATCCGACAAGGATCGCCGAAGGACCTCAACTTCATGAGGAAACAAGAATTGAAGTTACGCGCATCAATCGAGAAACTTCATTCAGCATGAGGTCTTTATTAGAGTGAACTCGAGGCTGCAAGAAACCAATCGTCCAAATCCGGCAGCAACAAAACTTCTGATCTGCGTCTGGCACCCCTTCACCGAGTGGCGGCCGAAGCCGATGATGGCCGACGCCATCCGGCGGCGGTGGCCGGAGATGCGCGTCTTGCATCTGCCCGACTATGACCATCTACCCGAGGAACTGCCCGACACGGATATTTTTGTGGGGTACTCGCTGCGGGCTAAGCAACTCAAGGAAGCGAAGCAACTGAAATGGATTCACTCGACCGCGGCGGGCGTGGCTCAATTGATGTATCCGGAGCTGCGCGATTCCGGAATTCTGGTGACGAATCCGCGTGGAATTTTTTCCGTGCCCATGGCAGAGCACACCATGGGATTGCTGCTGGCGCTGGCGCGAAATGTTCCGGATTCCGTGCGGCAGCAAGATCAATCTCGTTGGGCGCAGCAGGAGTTGTGGGATAAATCGCAGCACCTCACGGAATTGAATGGTCAAATTCTGCTGATCGTGGGCTACGGGTCGATCGGGCGAGAACTCGGTCGGCGGGCACGGGCTTTCGATATGCGCGTGTGGGGCGTGACGCGCTCGGGGGAAGGCGAACGCACGCATGCGGAGCGAATTGTGGCGGCGTCGCGGCTCGATGACGTATTGCCGGAGGCGGATTATGTCGTGATCGCCGCGCCGGAAACGGCGGAGACGAAACACTTACTCGGCGCGGAGCAGATCGCGCGAATGAAGCGCGGCGCCCGATTAATCAATGTGGCGCGCGGTTCGCTTTTGGACGAAGCCGCCCTCGTGCGCGCTCTCGAGTCCGGCGCATTAGGTGGCGCGGCGCTGGACGTGGCAGAGACGGAGCCGTTGCTAGCAGAGAGTCCGCTCTGGAAGGCGCCTAATTTATTGATCACCCCGCACACCAGCGCCGTCAGTGATCGCTTGTGGGGAAGAGAGACGGCACTGCTCTTGGAATTGCTGGAGCGGTGGTTTGACGGGCGCGAGATGTTTAACCGCGTGGATTTCTCCCGCGGCTATTAGCGTCTGGGTGGCAGCCGCTGATTGTCGTCAGGGCGCGGCGGAACGTGTCCCGGGAGCCGTGCCGCCAATCGCTACAGTCCTCCGCTGGCTGTCCGAGCTACTGTAGCGCCCGGCAGACCAATCACTGATCCCACGCCGGCGTACACGTAGTGGTCGCCAAATGCTCTCTTCAGCGCGGCGAACTCCGGTTCGCCGGTGCAGTGTCCCGGCGCCACGCGTTCCAGCTTGTACTGGTCGTGCAGCACGGTGGCAATGCGCTCCACCTCGGGATCGGGTTTCTGGCCCTGGTGCAACCCGCCGACCAGGATATGGATGTGAGGATCGATGGCGGTCGCCTCCTGCACGATGTGCTCCACGCCGGGATGCGAGCAACCAACAATCAGGATCACTCCCTCTGGACTCTTGATGGCCAGCGATAGCTCCTTCAGCTCCAACGTGCCGGGAAATGTGGACACGCCAGAGAGGATAAGTATTCCGGGCGCCACTTCAGTCCTTTGGCTGACGGGGATGAAATTGGCGCCCGGCCAAGGCGTCCCGCCTTCGAAAACCTCCGGCGGATGGCCGCCGAAGTAGCGCATGTCGGCGGGCAACGACGGGTCTTTGCGGTAGATGTCGCTCTTCAGTCCGCGCGCAAACAATCCCCAGGCTTCGTCAGGAACATAGATCTGCACTTTGGGATTGACCGTCAACAGGTAGGTGATGCCGCTGCTGTGATCGGAATGGCGGTGCGAGATGACCACAAAATCGATGTTCCGCAGGTCGACTCCCAGCGCCTTCACATTGTGTTCGAGGATTCTGGCATTGTTCCCGGTATCGAACAGGATGCGCTTGCCCCCATACTCCACCAGGGCTGCAAAACCAAAATCCATGGTCAGCGATGGAGACTTGCCGAACGCGTCGTACAGAATGGTGACGCGATTTGGCGTTTCTGCGGCAGCCATACCCGCAAGCAGCAGAACGATAGGCGCCAGGGCGCGTAGCGAAATGTGCCGATTCACCGGTTCCTCCTTAGCTTAAGTGAAGAGGCTCTTGTTCAATTCCCCGCTGGAGCCTGATAGCCTTCGCGTGCGTAGACGACGTACTTCTGTTTTTTGCCCTTCTGGTCGAGAACGCTGAGCGGGCCGCCGTCTGGCGCGACCAATTCCACTTTTAGTTTTCGATATTTGCCGTCGCGAGCGCGATTCGTGGGTGAGTAGGAGATGCTGTACTGGTTGCGCAGAAAAGCCGCCACATCATGGAAGATGCCGGGAATTTCCCCGTCAAACTGAGGAAACCATGCGAAGCCGCCAGTCATTTGCGCGAACGTCCTCAACTGGTTTTCGCCTTGCAGGAAATTCAAATGCGAACCCATCGCTCCGCGCGAATCGAGAAAATTGGTATAGGGTTTGTCCAGGCCGACGGCGAAGATGCTGACATCGCTCTGGCGAAGCTGCTTGATGGTTTGGTCGAGGGTGTGTTTGGAAAAGGTATCGATTCCCGTGGCGAGCACCAAAATGGATTTTTTTCCTTTGACGTCTTTGAGGCGGTCAACCGTATCCAGTATCGCGTCGAAGACGTTGGATTCGCTGAAACCCGGAAAATAGAGATGGTAAAGCGCGTTGCGAACTTCGTCTTTGTTCTGGGTAAAATCCGCTTCGACGCGCGATCTCATGTCGAACGTGACAAGGGCGACCCAGTCCTTCTGCTGAAGATTGGGGAAGAAAGCGTCCGCCCAATACTTTGCTTGATAGGCAAACCATTGGTAATAACCTCGACTGCTGAATTCCATGAGCATGACGATGGTGAGAGGGGCGTCGGTGGGTCCAAAGTTGGTGATGGTTTGCGGTTGGCCATCTTCGATGATCCGAAAATTATCCCTTTTAAGCCCGGTGATGAGGTCGCCGTGCTGCGTAGTGGCCACGACGTCGAGGGTGACGATGGGGACTTCGACGGAGATGGAGACGCCTCCTTGCTGCGGCTCCTGTTGGGAGGTCACCGGAGGCGGCTGCACGGGAGGCTGCGAACTCGGCTGCTGACCTGCTGGCGCTTGCGCGAGAGCGCGCTGCTCGCCCAGCGACAAGGTCAGCGTGCACGCGAGTAGCGTCAGCAAAATTCGGGAATGAATCGCCTTCATGATGGCCCCCTGAGTTTGTACAATATGGTTGCTCAATGTTTGATGCGGCAACAATCTGCCCTGATGCAAATGACACTCCGCCTCTTGCGGCCGCCAGCGCAGCGGTGAAGTTTACGCGACGCCAAGCCGTAGACGTGGCTGAGTGCCTGCACCTGCATGTTAGTATGAAGCGCATTCGAAGCAAAACGTTTGCTGCGGCGAAAATGGCTTGGATGAGCAGGGGAATATTTGGACGGAGGGGGGCTTCGTGAACTGGAAGCAGATGATGCACGTGCTGTTGTGCGGGGTAGCATCGATTTTCGCGGCAACTTTGCCGCTTATGGCACAGCTGCCGCCGGCGACCGCGCCAGGCCTGCCTGTGCCCGCGAATACACCAAAGGCCGCGGAAAGGCCGTCACTTGCGAATGACGCCATAGGCTGGCTGGCGGATTTGGTCCGCATCAACACCACGAATCCGCCGGGGAACGAAGAAGCGGCGGCGAAGTATGTTGCGGCGATTTTGGAGAAAGAAGGAATCAGGCCGGAGCTTCTGGGAATGACGCCGGGGCGGAGTGCGGTCGTAGCTCGGTTGCGGAGCACGGTAATGGTGGATCCGTCGAGGGCGCTGCTGCTTGTCGCGCACATGGACGTTGTGGGCGTGGACCGGAGCAAGTGGACGGTGGATCCTTTCGGGGCGGTGATGAAGGATGGCTATCTGTATGGCCGCGGTGCGGTGGATGACAAGGGAATGCTGGCGGCGAATCTCGCGGCGTTTATCGCGCTGAAACGTTCGAACGCGCACCTGAACCGTGACGTGATTTTCCTTGCTACCGCGGACGAGGAACAGGGCGGAGACGCAAGCATCAAGATCCTGATCGCCAAGTATTGGGATAAGTTTGCCGCAGGATATGCGTTGAATGAGGGTGGAGAAGTGTTCTTGAAAAACCGAAAAGTGCAGTATGTGGCGGTGCAGGCTAGCGAAAAGGTTGCCGTAAATGTGGCGGTGATCGCTAGCGGAACGTCGGGACATGCCTCAAGGCCGACGAAGGACAACGCAGTGGTGCATCTGGCGGCCGCGGTGGCCAAGATCGGAACGTATTCCGCGCCGGTGCATTTCACGACGATTGTGCGCCGTTATTTTGAGGGACTCGCGCCCCTCGAAGACGATGATACTGGGAAATGGATGCGCTCGTTGGACGCCTCCGACCGCGGCGAGCATGCGCAGCGTGTGATTTCCGATGCCAACCCGCTGTGGAATTCCATGATGCGGGATTCCATTGCTCCGACCATGCTCTCGGCGGGTGTGCGGGTGAACGTCATCCCCGCAGAAGCTCGGGCTAACTTGAATATTCGGCTGCTGCCGGGGAACTCGATCGATGCGCTGCTCTCGGATTTGAAGAAACTCGTGAATGATCCGCAGATTCGCTTTGAGGTGCAGCCCGATGCCGGACTGGCGGCGCCGCCATCGTCGCTGGAATCCGATTTGTATGCGACGATTACCAGAGTAGCTGCGCAGGAATTTAGCGGCGCACCGGTGCTGCCCTTTCAGTCCACCGGAGCGACGGATTCGGCGCAGTTGCGGCTGCACAACGTGCAGGCGTACGGGCTGATGCCGGCTCCCTTGGCGGAAGAAGATTTTCGGCGCATGCACGGCGATGACGAGCGAATGCCGCTGGCGTCGTTTGCGAAAGGCGTGGATGTGCTCACGAAGATTGTCACGGAGTTTGCTTCCTCGAAGTAAGCACAAATAAGTACGGCGAACCAGAGAAGACTGCTTCAATTGACAGTCCTTATAAGACAAGCAGGCCGCAGACAGGAATGTCTGTCGCACTAGGGGTTCATGGCTTTCCGTCACTCAAAAATTGTCTGCACCATTGGACCGGCATGCCGCTCGCCGCGCCTCCTCGAACGTCTCCTGCGCGCCGGGATGGACGTGGCGCGTCTGAATTTTTCGCACGGCACCCAAGATGAGCATGCTCACACCATCGTGCAATTGCGCGCGACTTCCCGAGAACTGAAAAAAACGATCGCGATCCTTGCCGACTTGCAGGGGCCAAAAATTCGCACCGGGGCTCTGGCGGGGGGAGGACCGGTGCTGCTGCTCGCGGGGCATAAATTCGTAATCACCACGGCGCGAGTGTTGGGCGACTCCACGCGGGTAAGTACGACATTTCGTCCGCTCCCGAGAGAAGTGCACCGCGGGGACCGGATACTGCTTTCGGATGGACTGATCGAGCTGCGAGTGGAACGGGTGCGCGGCGGGGAAGTGATCTGCGAGGTCGTGAACGGCGGAGCACTCGGCGAGCACAAAGGGATCAATTTGCCGGGTGTGGAGCTGCGCGTCCCCGCAGTTACACAAAAGGACCGCGAAGACTTGGCATTTGCGCTGAAGCAGGGAGCGGACTATATCGCCGTAAGCTTTGTGCGCCGGCCGGAGGATGTCTTGGTGGCGAAGTCAATGATCCGGCGCTGGGGAAAAGATACACCCGTCATTGCGAAACTGGAAAAGCCGGAAGCCATCGAAAATCTGGATGGCATCCTGCGCGTCGCGGACGGCGTGATGGTGGCGCGCGGCGACTTGGGCGTGGAGATGAGCCCGGAGCGGGTTCCTGTGGTGCAGAAGACCATCATCGCGCGCGCGAGAGAATTTCGCCGGCCGGTCATCACGGCGACGCAGATGCTGGAATCGATGACGGAAAATCCGCGGCCGACGCGCGCGGAGGCTTCCGATGTGGCGAACGCGATTTTCGACGGCTCGGACGCGGTGATGCTTTCTGCGGAAACGGCGTCAGGAAAATACCCGGTCGAAGCCGTAAGCATGATGGCGCGGATCATCGAGGAAGCGGAAACGAGCATTACGGAATTTCCGCGGCCGGCGCCGCAAGAGCAATTGAAGGTGGCGGAAACCGTGGCGGAGCTTGTGTGCCACGCATCGCGCGAGCTGCACTTGAAGTTGATCGCGGTGTTCACGCACAGCGGATTCACGGCGCGGCTGGTGTCGCGCTACCGCCCGCTAGTGCCCATCATCGCGTTTTCGCCGGACGCGGAGACGCGGCGAAGGATGGCGCTCATCTGGGGCGTGATGCCAAAGGATATCGAAGATACGCGCAAGATCGACAACTTGGCGGCTGTATCGGAGAAGCATTTGCTGAAGGAGCGGCTGGTACGCAAGGGCGACGTGATCGGCATCGTCGCTGGCACCCCGATGGGAATTCGGGGAACCACAAATTTCATGAAATTTCATGTGATCGGAGGAGAAGCATGATGCAGTCGGCGGGCTCGGCGCCCCAGAGTGATTCGACGCTCACACTCGAGAGCATACGCAGCGCGCGCGAATTACTTCGCAGCATTGTGCCGGTCAGCCGGATGGTTGCGGCGGATTCACTTTCCGCGGCCAGCGGCGCGCGCGTTTTTCTAAAACTCGAATCCGAAGGGCCGATGGGTTCGTTCAAAGTGCGCGGGGCGTACCATGCGATGCTGCGTCACAAGCAAAAAGGCGCGCTCCGAGGTGTCGTGACGAGCAGCACGGGAAATCATGGCGCTGCAGTGGCGTACGCAGCGAGACAGCTTGGTGTTCCGGCGCGCGTGTATCTCCCGGAGAGTCCGAATCCCGTCAAACGCGCGCGGATTGCGCAGCAGCGCGCGGAGATCGTCGAATCAGGCGTGTTTCTGGAAGCCGAACGCGAACTCGCGGAGCGTTTCGCGCTGGAATCCGGCTGGTTCAATCTTGCGGATGGCGTCGAACCGGAAATGCTTCCGGGGACGGCGGCAATCGGTTGCGAGATCGTCGAGCAAGTCCCGGATGTGGACGTGATCATTACTCCCGTTGGAGACAGCACGCTAATTCGCGGCGTGGCGTTTGCGGCGAAACAATTGCGGCCCGGAGTGAAGATCATCGGCGTGCAAGCGGAGCGCGCACCCGCCTATGCGTTATCGTTCCGAGAAGGGCGCGCTGTTTCCACTGCGTCGAGCGACACGATTGCCGATGGTCTGGCGGTGCGTCACGCTTCCGAAGAGAATGTTCGCGAGATTTCCGAGCGCGTAGATGATTTCACCGTCGTGAGCGAGGAAGAGATGCTCGTGGCTGTGCGGAAATTGATTTTGGATGAGCACGTTGTCGCGGAGCCGTCTGGCGCGGCGACGACGGCGGCGCTGCTCAAGAGCGGCGGAAAATTTGCGGGCGAGAACGTCGTCCTGCTCGTGACCGGCGCGAATATTCCGGAAGAGATTTTGTTGCGGGCCTTGCGGGCGTCTTGAATACTACCAATCTTTATTTAATTCCCCAGGCTTTCCAAAATACTTTAATTCACCCAATTGTCGGGGCGTGAGGGTGGTTCGTCCTTGTGCTTTTTCATGAACACTTCAAACCTCTTGCGGTTTCGTTGCAGTCTCCAGTCCGTGACGCTGTTGCGCACGTTGTACAGGAAAGAGCCGCGCCGCAAATAAATGTAGCCGACAAGCATCCCGCCGAGATGGCAGAGATGGCTGACTGGGTCTCCTCCGGAGCCAAGGGTAGAGAAGAATTCGATCGCCCCCATCGCGACAACATACGGCCGCATAGGGATATTCACCGGAAGGGGGAACAACCACACACGGCGGTCCGGAAAGAGAACTGCGTTTGCCATGAGAATTCCGAAAATCGCGCCAGACGCACCGATTGTGGGAACATCTGAAGGCCGGTGACCCCAAAACATCGGGATAGTCTTGACTAGGATTTCGATCAAGCCAGCGCCAGCTCCACAAATGAAAAAGAAATTGAGAAAACGGTGTTTCCCCCACACGAGTTCCAATTCACGCCCGAACATCCACAGAAAGAGCATGTTGATGAGCAGGTGAAGCAGATTGCCGTGAAGGAAAATGTAGGTGAATGGCTGCCAGACACGAAGGCCTGGAATGGGACCGAGCGGAACAAGGCCGAAGAAGTGGTTGATCCAGGCGGTGGCCGTCGCTCCGATCAGCAGATCTGCGAAAGTTTGGACAAGGAAGACGCCGGAGCAGATGAGGACGAGAAGCTTTACTCCGGGCGTGATGAAGCCACGCCAGTCGAAGTTGTAGCGCCGCAAGGCGAACCGAGTCCCCATAGATGCAGTGTACGGCGGCGGAACGCGCTCGTCAAAGAGTGGCTTGCAATCCTCCCGCTGATTTCGCGCTGGATTCTTGCCGGTCATGGTTCAACTTCTCAGTTCAACTTCTTTCGCGCGAAATAAAAAAGCGAAGAGGCGAGGAGAGCGAACATGAAGATGCCAAAAAGGTTGCTGGTGGCGAGCGGGCCCATGAGTTTTGGACCGAAGGCGAAGAGATCGGGGCGCCAGGGCAAGCGCAGCAGGCTCGCGAACCAGCCGGGCACATGGGTGGCGATTTCCGGGTCCTGGAAAAGATTGATGATGATGCCGAGAAGACCAAAGACGCCGCCGGCGGCGATCAGGCCGCTGGAATAGAGCGCCCCGGGACTGGCTTCGCTTTCGTCCTTTTTCTTCGTGGTTGCTTCGACGAGTGAACGAATAAGGCCTCCAGCGAACATCGCGGCGGTCGTCGCAATGGAAATATACATGCCGGTGGCGAACGCCAAAGAACGCACACCGAGAATTTCGACGGCAACCACCAACGTGACGCCCATTAATACCAGACGCCAAGGCAGGCGCTGATTGAGAATCCCAGTGATGACCGTGGCCATGAGGCGCGCTTGCGGAGCGGGCGCTTTGTCGCTGCCGATGCCTTGCGCCCATTGAAACTCGATCCGTTTGGTTCCTGCGTCGTAGAGATATTCACCATCGGGGATTTCGTGTGAACTCAGCGAATTGATGAGCGCATAACTCTTGCCATGGTAGGTGAACGTGTCCCTTTCGATTTTCACGCCGGAAGGAAGTGCCTGAATGTTGACCGGAATCGGCGTCGGTATGTATTTCTCCAAGCCCTTGTTCATCAGATTCAGGGTGGCGCCGATCGCGATGGTCGAAACGGTGACGCCGACGAGAAGCCCCATTTGCTGCCAGAACGGCGTGGAGCCGACAAGATAGCCGGTTTTCAGATCCTGCGAGGTGGCTCCGGCGATAGCCGCTGCAGTGCAGACCACACCGCCGATCATCAGCGCTAGCACCGAATAGTTCGGCGCGGTCCAGCCAGCCACGAAAAAAATCGCGCAGGTGGCCATCAGCGTGGCGATGCTCATTCCGCTGACGGGATTGGACGAATTTCCGAGCAGCCCGCTGATGCGGCCGGCGACGGTGACAAAGAGAAATCCGAAGACCACGACGAACACGCCCGCAAGAAGATTTTGATACCACTGAGTCTGCGCGCCCTGCATCGGATGAAACGTCAGGAGCACCCACATCATAGCGATGATGACGATGGACCCGGCAATCACCCAGCGCATGGGCACATCGCGGTCGATTCTGCTGGACGCCCCGGACCGGCCTGCGCCCTCCGCGCGAACGTCTTTCAGCCCGGCGCGCAATGCGGAAATAATCGTGGGCATCGTGCGCAGTAGGGTGATCAACCCGGCGGCGGCCACTGCGCCCGCACCCATCGGACGGATGTAACTCCGCCAGAGATCGTCCGGCGTCATCTGCGGAATGGGAATGGTGGAGGGATAGATCGGCGTGTTGCCGGCGAGCTGTCCGTAGAACTTGATGGCGGGCATGATGACCAGCCAGGAAACGATGCCGCCGGCAAACAAAATTCCGGCAACTCGCGGACCGATGATGTAGCCCACGCCGAGATATTCGGAAGTGATGTTCGCGCGAAAGCTTGCGCCAGGGAACCAGGTTGGGCGGGCCTCGGGCTGTTCCGTCCAAGCGAGGACCGTTTTCATCAGGAAGGTGTAGACGCCGCCGAGACCCAGCCCCCAGAAAACGCGTCCGGCAAACGAACCACCGCGCTCGCCGGCAACCAGCACGTCGGCGCACGCGGTGCCCTCGGGAAACGCCAGGTTGCCGTGCTCCTTGACGATCAGTTGGCGCCGGAGCGGCACCATGAAGAGCACCCCCAGCCAGCCTCCGAGAAGAGCGAGCGGGAAAATGCGCCAGAAGGTGAATTCCGAGCCGAAGCCGAGAAAGATCAGAGCCGGAATTGTGAACATGACACCGGCGGCAAGCGATTCGCCCGCTGAGCCGGTAGTTTGCACGATGTTGTTTTCGAGGATGGTGGAGCGGCCGAACGCGCGCAGAATGCTGATGGAAAGCACGGAGATGGGAATGGACGCGGAAACCGTGAGCCCGGCGCGCAGGCCGACGTACACGGTAATCGCTCCGAAGAGCAAGCCGAAGAGTGCGCCGAGAATCACAGCGCGAAGAGTGAATTCCTTGAGCGTTTCGTCCGCAGAGATGTAGGTGCGAAATTCTCCCGGGGGCGCCGTGGAACTCCATGGACGATCACTCACTGAATCCTCCTCGCCCTCGAATTGGTGTGGATACTGCCGCGTGCGCGGGGGATTATGCCGCATACGCGCTTGGCGGGGAAGCGAATCGTGTAACCTGGCGATTTTGGAGGACGGTACCCCCTCCCCCCTATGTTTTTCATAAGTGTTGATTCTAAAGAAGGTTAAAGCTGTTTGTTTTGAAACACTCTTACAGGTGTTGATTCTAAATGGCTTAGAAGGGAATGAAAAATGGTCAGGAAGCGTCCCTTCTGGACTCCACTCGAAGCTCGGCACAAGCAGGGCAAGCGGGCGGAAGGCAGAGACAGTGGCGAGAGAGAAAGGCGGTCGAGAATCTGATTCGACCCTTGGGAGCTCAGGGTTGGTATACACGCGAAAGGATAGCAGAAAGTAGTCTGTTTGTTAATTCATTTATTCGATATCATTCGAATGAGCTGTGGAAAAGAGTTCGAACGGACGCATGCTTTCAGAGCAAGATAAAGTAGACCGCCCAAATTCTTCCTGCCGCAAAGAGGGAGGGCGATTTGCCAAGTGGATACGATTCAAAGTCAAAGGCCCCACACCTAAACACGACGTGTGGGGCACGCGGCCAGAGTCACCTAGCTAGCTGCGTGCTCTTCTTGGCAGGAGCAAGACGAGCGTCGCTGATAGAAATAACGGGACCCCAGCAATGGCCAGGCCAGCGTAGAGGTTTCCCGTTTTCGTAGCGATCGACCCGATCACGTACGGACCGGCAAACCCGCCGAGGTTTCCGACGGAATTAATTAAGGCGATGCCGGCTGCCGCCGAAAATCCTGTCAGAAACTCGCTGGGCAACGCCCAGAAGGGACCAAGGAAGCTGCAAACGCTCGCAGCTAGTAAACATAAGAGCGCCGTGGAATAGAATGGGGAGCGAGTTGTGCCCAGCAGCACAAGTGCAACTGCTCCCATGATGGCCGGAATTGCTACATGGTATCGTCGCTCCAGCCCGCGGTCGGAACTGTGGGAAACCAAAATCATCGCTGGCAGGCCCACTAAGCTGGGAATCATCACCAGGAACCCGATGACAGTATTGGAGTATCCACTCGAAAGTGATCTCAACAGCTGTGGCGACCAGGATTGCAGCGTATAATAACCGATCATCATCCCAAAATAAATCAAGACCAGATGCCATACGCGGCCGTTTGCCAAAGCCTGGAGCGCTGAGTATCTTCGCTGGCCCAATTTTTGCTGTTCTTCGCGTCCCAATTCCGCTTGAATCCACTCCTTCTCATCTGCGGTCAGAAACTTGGCTTCGCGGGGGCGGCTTGGCAGCAGAAAGTACGTGAGAAAGCCGAAGACTATGGCGGGAATTCCCTCCAAGATCAGGAGCCACCGCCAACTGCTGACGCCGAGCCAGTGCACATGATCCAAGATGAGACCCGAAACCGGAGATCCCAAGATCGTCATCACAGGGTTAGCCGCCACGAGGAGCGCGAACGCCCGTGCCTGCTCGCGTTGGGGAAACCAGCAGGTCAGATACAGGACGATTCCGGGGAAATAACCTGCTTCAGCCAGGCCCAGCAGAAAACGCACAGCGTACAACTGATGGACACTGTGTACGAAGCCGGTCAGCATGGCTGCAATTCCCCAGCTAATCAGGATTCGGGCGATCCAGACCCGCGCTCCGATTTTGTGCAAGAGCAGATTGCTGGGGATTTCAAAGATGAAGTAGCCGAAAAAGAAAATCCCAAAGATCAATCCGAACTGCTGGCTGGTGATGGCCAGCTCTTTGTTCATCGTCAACGCCGCAAACCCAATGTTGTTGCGATCGAGTTGAGCAATGACGAAAAGCAGGAACACATAGGGAAGAATCCTGATCTGGAGCTTCCGAATCGTTCTGGCTTCGATGGAGGTCGCGCCGCTGTCTATTTCGTTGGCCAAAGCTCACCTTGGTGTGAGAATGCCCTGAACCGAACGCGTGGGAATGTTTCGGGAACTCTAATTTCTCGAAGATGCGCCCGTCAAGCCAGTTGCCCGCCCGTGACGGTCCCCGACGGGGCCGGGGCAGGCCGCGGCCGCTACATATGCCCTGATTGCAGACTGTTGCAGGAGGTCGAGTTGGCCAGTTTGCTTGCTGATTGTCCGGATCTACGACCGAGATTGATTTTGTGTGCGCCACGAAGTAACTGACCAGACGGCGTCGGAGTGGCCGAGGAGGAAAGCGGCGAAGCACAAGGCGAAGACGGAATGGCTGAGGCTGGCGCCGAAGTATTGCCAGAAGGGGGCGGCAGAGCCGGGGTAGTCGGAAGAGAAGAGCAGCGTAAGCATAAAGATAAACCCGCAGAGGCTGGCGGGACGCACCAGGATGCCGAGGACAAGCGCGAGACCGATAGCGAGTTCGCCATAGGCCACGAGAAAAGCGATGGGCGTGGCGTGCGTCAGAACAAAACCGCGAAGTATCGGCGCCATGAAGGGATAGGCGCCGCCTTCGGCGAGGAATTTGCTGATCCAGAATTGAAACCCGCCGTGCAGCGTGAACTGTGTGCCGAAGACTTTGTATTCGCCAAAATTGAGGAAGAAGAGGCCGACGCCGATGCGCAGCACGGCGAGGGCGCGGGAGTTGCGAGCGTCATGGGAGAGAGGCACTGGTGGATGATAGTCAAGCCAGGCTGCTGAGAGAAGAAAAAGATTTAACACCCCGACTGGGCCGGGGCAGGCGCCGGGCGGAGAGGTCGGAGCACTGAGAACATGGAGAAGACTAAAGCGATGATGGCTTGGTTGCGGGCTCTCGACGTTGATGACACTCGCTTTCGAGGCTCAGGACAAGTCGGTGAGCGTCATGATAGGCCCTTCGCATCCGCTCAGGATAAACGGGAGCGGACGCGATCGCTGAGCGCTTTGCCGTCGACGGTTTTTCCTTCGAGAGCGGCCTTCGCGGCTTTGACGACCGCGCCCATTTGTTTGATGGAATTTGCGCCGGTGCTGGCGATGGCTTTGGCGATGGCGGCGTCCATCTCGGCGTCGCTGGCGCCGGCGGGAAGATACGTTTCGATGATGGCGAGTTCTTTCTTTTCCTTGTCGACGAGGTCCTGGCGGCCGCCCTTGGTGAAATGCTCGATCGATTCCTTGCGCTGCTTGAGGAGAGTTTGCAGGAGCTGAATGGATTCGGCTTCGTCGAGTTTGCGAATTTTTTCGGTTTCTTTGTAGGTGATGGCGGATTTCACCATGCGTAGGACGCTGAGGCGCAGCCCGTCCTTGGCGCGCATGGCGTCAGTCAGATCCTTTTGAATTTTTTCCGCGAGACTCATCGCAGTTCCTCGATGGTTGAATATAGCAGAGGGGAGGAGAAGACAGATAGGAATCAGAAGTAAGAGAGATTCCTCGACTGCGCAGGCCGACCCTTCGCGGGAGCGAAGGGGCAGAGAAAATCGGCCTGCTCCGCTCAGCTCGGAATGACAATGGTTTGGTGCGGTGCGATAGGGACCGATTTGACAGTGTGTGAGTGGCCCGCTACCTTGGTTTTCTTGCACGGCGCGGGAAAATCCCGCAAGAGGCGCGAAGGCGCATGAAAGTTATCGTAGCGGACAAGATCAGCGAGCGCGGGGTGGAGCTGCTGAAGCAGGCGGGATGGAGCGTCGTATTGACGGCGAAGGAGACGCTGAACGCCGAGATTGCAGATGCAGATGCGTTGATCGTGCGGAGCGCGACACACGTAACACTGGAGTTGTTGGAAAAAGCGCAGAAGCTGCGCGTAGTGGGACGCGCCGGCGTGGGCGTAGACAATATCGACCTGCCGGAGGCGACCAAGCGCGGGGTGCTGGTGATGAGCACGCCGGGCGGGAATGCGGTGAGCGTGGCGGAGCACACGTTTGCGCTGCTGCTGGCGCTGGCGCGGCAGGTGCCGCAGCTGGATAAAGCAATCCATGAAGGGCGCTGGGAGAAATCGAGCGCGGCAGGAACGGAAGTGCGCGGGAAAACGCTGGGGCTGATCGGGCTCGGGCGGGTTGGGAGCGAAGTGGCCGTACGCGCGAAAGCGTTCGACATGCGCGTGCTGGCGTACGACCCGTACATCAGCGAAGCAGCGGCACGCGAAATTTCGGTGGAACTAGTGCCGCTGGAGAAATTGCTGGCGGAGAGCGACTTCGTCTCACTGCATACGGCGCTGAGTCCCGCGACGGAGAAGCTGATTAATGCCGCGACCATAGAGAAAATGAAAAAGGGCGCGCGGCTGGTGAATGCGGCGCGCGGGGAATTGATTGACGAGGCCGCGCTCGCGGAGGCGCTGAAGAGCGGGAAACTGGCGGGCGCGGCGCTGGACGTTTTTGCCGAGGAGCCGCCGAAGAACTCGCCGCTGGTGGGGCTGGCGAACGTGATCGCGACGCCGCATGTGGCGGGGTCAACGGCGGAAGCGCAGGAAGAAGTGGGCACGCAGATCGCGGTGCAGGTGCGTGATTATCTGGCGGAAGGCGTGATTCGCAACGCGGTGAATCTGCCGGCGCTTTCGGCGGACCAATACCGGCGCGTGCGGCCGTACTTGGAGCTGGCGGAGCGGCTGGGATCCCTGGTGTCGCAGGCGGCGGCGTCGCGCCCAGCGCGGATTCGCATTCGCTATGCAGGAGAGTTGGCGGAAGTGGGGACGCACCTGCTGCGCAGCGCGGTGCTGGCGGGCGTGCTGAACGCGGTGCTCGATGAAAAGGTGAACGTGGTGAACGCGCCGTCGGTGGCGGCCGCGCGTGGGCTTAGCGTGGAAGAAGAGACGCGGCGGCGGGAACACGGCTTCCCGAACACGCTGGAGGTGGCGGCGCTGCCGGAGTTGACGGCTTCGCAGTCACTATTGTCAAAGGCAGGCTCTGCGGCAGCGTTCACGGCGGAAGGAACCGTGCTGCACGACGGCTCGCCACGCGTGGTGCAACTGGACGGCATCTCGCTGGAGGCACAGCTGGAGGGGACGATTCTTTATCTGCGCAACCGTGACGAGCCGGGCGTGATCGGACAGGTGGGGATGACGCTGGGCAAGCACGGAGTGAACATCGCAACCTTTGCGCTGGGGAGGCGCGAAGCGGCGCGCGGTGCGGAGGCGGTTTCGCTGGTACGGCTGGATGGCGAAGTGCCGGCGTCGATCCTGGGGCCGATTCGCCAGATAGCAGCGATTACCGAAGCGAAGCTCCTTCACTTTGGGGAGGATTAGGCAGTTCCAGTACTTAGTTTCCACCAAAATTCTAAATCTATTAAAACGAAATAACATTGCTTGACAATCCAAGGCCGCCTGGTCTAAAAGCTATCTCAAAGTATCGCTAAACGAGTGGTGGGACAGGTTGCCTGGGCTTTTCATCGCATTTTGTCCAGCGTCTCGGCACATTTGGATGCCGGTGTCGTACTCCGTCCACCCGGAATACTGCTCGATCCGCACTTCAAATTATGTGAATGGTGCAAGAAAAAAGGAGTGGTATATGGAGCGTTTCATCCGGAATAGCAGTGTGCTAATGACCATCGCGCTCTCGCTGCTGATCGTTGCGGGAGCTTACGGCCAAGGAGCTACAACAAGTATCGTGGGGGACGTCACCGACCCGCAGGGCGCCGCTATCGGGGGCGCAAAAGTAACAGCTAGCGATGCGTCGAACGCGGTAAACCGTGAGACCAAGACGGATGCAGTGGGGCATTTTCAGTTTCTTTCGCTGCAGCCCGGCTCCTACATCGTACGTGTCGAAATGCAGGGCTTCCGAACGGCCAGCACAGGGAAAATTGAGGCGCTGGTATCCACAACACAGAAGGTTAGCCTCAAGCTGGAATTGGGCAGCATCACGGAAACGGTTACGGTAACTGAGGGGGCGGTGGCTGCGGTCAATACGACCGACGCGACCCTCGGCAACGCATTTGACGCTCGCCAGATGCTGGCCTTTCCGTTGGAAGGCCGCGATGCGGCTGGAGTCCTGAGTTTGCAGCCGGGGGTGTCATTCATTCCAAACCCTAACACGGACACGTCCTCCGGCACTAACTCGGTTACTATTGATACGAGAAACGGCGCAGTTAACGGAGGCCGCAGCGACCAGGCCAACATCACGCTGGACGGCGTGGACAACAACGACCAGTTGCTTGGAACGGCGTTCCAGGGTGCCGTGCGATCGACGCTTGATTCGATCGAAGAGTTTCGAGTCACAACGGCAGGCATCAACGCGGACCAGGGCCGCTCCTCCGGCGGGCAAGTGACGCTGGTGACGAAGACCGGGACAAACAGCCTTCACGGATCCGCGTACGGTCAGAACCGCTCGCGGAATGGAGAGGCGAACGATTGGTTCAACAAGCACCAACAATTAAACAGTAAAAAACCAAACGTTCCCGGAGAGCTGAGTCGCAATGTGTTTGGCGCTTCCCTTGGCGGGCCGATCTTGAAAGACCGTTTCTTCTTCTTTGGGACGTATGAGGGCAGGCGGCAAAATGAAAGCCAGCAGCAGAATCGAAATGTTCCTGGCCCGAATCTGCGGAACGGAGAGGTTGCTTATCCAACAGCCGCAGGCGGCACGCGACTTCTCACCAGCGCGGAGATCGCGTCGATGGATCCCCTCTGCACAGGACGGGGAACCTGCCCTGCTGGCCCCGGCCCGAACCAAGCGGCTATTGCCAGATTCAACCAGTATCCGGCGCCGAACTCGACGACTTGCCCCAACGACGACGGCTTCGATAATATTTCCTGTTTTTCATTCTCGGCTCCAACACCGCTCCACGAGAATACTTCCATCGCGAAACTGGATTACAACGTCAACCGGAGCGGCACGCACCGGGTTTTCCTGCGCGGGAATTACCAGGTGGATAGTCAAGCGGGTGCACCGCAGTTCCCTGGACTACCACCGAACCATCTCTTTACGAATACGAGCCGTGCACTCGGCGCCGGTTATACGGCGGTGTTATCGAGCACGCTCGTCAATAACTTCCGCTATGGATATACGCGGCAGAGTCAATCCACTCAAGGGCTACAAACCGCGGCGCAGCTTTCGTTCCGATTCATTGATGATCTTAAGGCTGCGACTTCCACGTCATCGTTCCACGTGCCTGTGCACAACTTTGTGGACGACGTTTCCTGGACGAGAGGCAAACACACGCTGCAGTTTGGAACGAATCTGCGAGTGATCAACAATGTTCGTCAGTCGAACGCAACGTCTTTTAACGGAGCCGTGATCAACCCCGCCTTTCTCCCTGCCAACCCCGCGGGAAGCGGCGGGAGCTTGGATCCTGGGCATTTCGGGTTCCCCGCAGTGGATCTCAACAACCCTAGCCCATACAACAACGCTGTTATCGACCTTGTGGGAATCGTCACTCAGGTTACTGGAAACTATAACCGCGACAAGACTGGAACCCCTTTGGCGCCGGGTGCTCCCGTCCCGCGTCACTTCCGTGCGTGGGAATACGAGTGGTACGCGCAAGATGTCTGGCACCTGAAGCCGAATCTGACAGTGACCGCTGGCTTGCGCTACACCATCCTCGAGCCGCCCTACGAGACTCACGGAACTCAGGCGCAGCCCAACATCAGCATGTTTAACTTCGTAAATAACCGGGCGCGATTGCAGGAGCTCGGCCAGACGACTGCTCCGACCTTCGGTTTTGACCTTTCCGGACAGGCCAATGGGAAAGATCCTTACTGGCCGTGGGACTATAAGGACCTTGGGCCGCGCATCGCTGTCGCCTATTCGCCGAATCCATCGGGCGGGCTTTTCAAAGCGCTATTTGGCGGCAGTGGCAAGTCGTCTATCCGCGCGGGATACGGCATCGTATATGACCACTTTGGCGAGGGTGTCGTGAATACCTTCGACCAAAACGGCACCTTTGGACTCTCGACGAGCATCACCAACCCAGCTTCCGTGCAGTCGATAGACGGTGGCGCGCGCTTCACCTCAGTGAACACCATTCCGACTTCCAGCCAGGACGGCACCTTGCTCTTCCCGGCCCCGAAGGGCGGCTTCCCCGCGATTCCGCCGATCAGTACTCTGAACAATTCTTCCCAGCAAATCGCGTATGGGTTTGACGACAGGCTCAAGACGCCTTACTCGGAGCTGGTGGACCTTGCGTTTACTCGCGAACTGCCGGGCGGGCTTGTTTTCGAAGCCGCATACGTGGGGCGGTTCGCGCATCGGCTCCTTCAACAGCGCGACCTGGGTATGCCTCTTAAACTCAGAGACCCCAAATCCGGCATGGACTACTTCACAGCGGCCGATATCTTCTTTAAGGACGCAGCTGCAGGCACACCCGTGGCAAATGTGCAGCCGATTCCGTTCTTTCAGAATTTCTTCCCGGGTGCCGCTGGTGTAAATGCATCCTTGTGTGGTGCCGGCGGGCCAGGACAGGGAGGGGCGCCTGGCAACGGGGCACTCGCGGGAAATGAAACGGCAACGCAGTCCATGTACGAACTCTTTTTCTGCAATTCCGGTCCGGGAACCTTGGGGGAGACGAATGCGCTCTTTATTCTTGACACGTTCTGTTTCCCCGCTTGCGTCAACCAACAACCGGGACAGGCGCCGGCTCCGTCGGGTCAGCCGGGTGGGCCGTTCCAAATCTATAACCCGCAGTATACGGCCTTCTATGCCTGGTCGAGTATGGGAAAGAGCGGCTACCACGCCGGGCAGTTTACCCTGCGCAGCAAGCCGACGCATGGAGTGCAGTTTGACTTCGACTATACGTTTTCCAAATCGCTGGACGTAGGCTCGGATGCGGAACGCGTAGGAACGTACGGTGGTTTGAGCGCCGTCGTTAATACGTGGTCGCCGTTCCAGCTTAAAGGCCCCTCCGACTTTGACGCACGTCATCTGATTAGCTCCAATTTGCTCTTTGACCTTCCCTTCGGAAGAGGAAAAAGGTTTGGCAGCCATTGGAACCGTGCGGTGGACACCTTGGTCGGCGGCTGGGAATTTGTTGGCCTGGCGCGCTGGTCGAGCGGGCTGCCCTTCAGCGTCGGCAACGGATTCGATTTTCCGACCAACTTCCAGCTTACCGGAAATGCGGAACTCGTCGGTCCCCGGCCGGCAACGGGCAGAGTGGCGTTTGGGCCCAAGGGAGACCCATTCGGCTTCGTGCTGGGTTCGAATGCCGGCACATCTAATTTCAACCCACCTGCCAACGGCGGTACGCCGAGCTTCCGGCTGGCTATGCCGGGAGAATCCGGACAGAGGAACAACTTCCGGGGCGACGGCTATTTTGGCTCGGACATTGGCGTAAACAAGACGTTCCGCATCACGGAGAGCCAGTCTGTGCGATTCAGCGCTTACGCTTTCAACTGGACCAATTCGGTGCGGTTTGATCCGGCCTTCATCAACGCAAACCTCCAAAATACGGCGGTGTTTGGACTCTACTCGAACACCCTTACGCAATCCCGCCGAATGGAGTTTGCGTTGCGCTACAGCTTCTAACCTATATTTGACTTCAACCCGCCGCCGGGATGCATGAGCATCCCGGCAGTTCTTTTTGTCGGGATGAGCGGAGAGCCAAAGTCCGATTGGCATCGTTGAGCAGAGGCAAAGCCAATTCGAAAATGGCGCACCGCTAAATAAGAAGAACTTTTCTTGACATTGCCAGGCAAACTGTCCTAAATGCTAGGTCAATCTGGGTCGTTAATACGGACGGGACAGGTTGGCCGCAGAAAATTATTTGTTTGTCCGCGGTTGTCTTGACATAAATTACTGCGAGTGTCGTGTGTCCCTCAACGCCTCTCTCCTGCGAGTGGATTCCATGTTCCTCTTGGTGCGCGAAAGGAGAATTCCATGAGGTGGTCATCTATTGTAAGACTCAATATATTGGTCTCTCTGGCTGCGATGGGTATGCTCTTGATGGGAAGTCCAGTGTGGCCGCAGAGCGCAGGTTTCACGGGAACTGTCCTCGACCCAACGGGGGCGAGTGTTGGAGGCACGCACGTGACGATCACCGATGAGGCCACCGGCGCAATGCGTTCGGCCACGACGGAAGCCGATGGAAAATTCATCTTCAGTCAAGTGACTCCGGGCAAGTACAAAGTCGAGGTGAAGGCCAGCGGATTCAAGACGGCAGTTCGCCAACACGTGGAACTCCTAGTGGGCATCACGAGTACGCTGGACATCCGGGTGGAAGTGGGAGCGGTCGCTGAAACCGTGACAGTGAGCGAGCAGGTTGCGCCCCTGAACACCTCGGATGCCAGCATCGGGAGGCCGATTTCAGGAAACGAACTGGCCGCGCTGCCCACGTTGGACATGAACCCTGCGGGGCTCTTGGGCCTGCAAACGGGCGTGGCCTACATTCCAAGTCCGGGCGATCACCCGGGCGGTTACGGCGGAACCTCGGACCAGGATGGCCGAAGCGGGGCCGTCAATGGCGCGCGGAGCGATCAGAGCAACGTCACGCTCGATGGGATTGACGTAAACGATCCGCAAAAAGGGTTCGCTTTTACCAGCGTCCTACGCATTCCTCAAGACGCTCTGGAAGAGTTTCGCACCACGACAACGAGTTACGATGCGGATTCCGGCGGGCGCTCTTCTTCGGCGCAGGTTCAGTTGGTGACGAAGAGTGGAACAAACAATCTCCATGGGTCCCTGTACTACGCCCATCGAAATGAAGCGTTCAATGCCAACGATTTTTTCTTGAATCGGTCGGGCCTCAAAGAACCGAAATTCCGGCATCACCTCTATGGGGGCTCCGTCGGAGGCCCGGTGATCAAGAACCGCGTTTTTTTGTTCGGTGACTTCGAGAGATTGAAGGAGTCACTGTTTAGTTCGGCCGAGCGCAGCGTTCCCTCGGTAGCGTTTAAGGATGGCGTCCTTTTCTACCAATGCACGAACCCGACACCTCCCCAAACCAACCCGGCTTGTGCCCCGCCAGCGGGAGGCTTTGTGCAGGGCGTCAGCGGAACCAGTTACGGGATGAATTCCAAGAACCAGCCGTGCCGATCGGGCTCGGCAGGTTGCGGTCCCATTCCTCAAGGTTTCTACGCGCTGAACCCGGCACAGATTGCCGCCATCGACCCGCTGGGTATCGGACCCAACCGTGCCCTCCTCTCTTATTGGTCTGCGTTTCCCGATCCGAATTCGAGCGGCACCTTTGACGGGACGAACATTCTGGGATTCCGCTTCGGCGCTCCGGTCAATAACCTCTATAACACGGCGGTTGTTCGCGCCGATGTCCACTTGGATCGTGCGGACAAACATACCATTTTTTGGCGCGGCAGCCTGATGCACGATACGGTCAATACCGAACCCCAATTCCCGGGGCAATCCCCCAAGCAGACACTCCTCAACAACAACAAGGGTTTTTCGGTGGGCTACACGGCTGTCTTGTCCCAGCGGCTGGTCAATAACTTCCACTATGGCCTTACCCGCATCAGCGATAAGACGGGAGGCATCCGGAACCAGGAGTTCGTCTGGACTCGCTTCATCGATGACCTGAAGGGGTTTGTGGACGCCAGCACGGAAATTTTCACCAGGAGCAACGGACGAATCCTCCCGCAGCACCATTTCAGCGACGATGTGAGTTGGACCAAGGGCGTGCATACCTTTAGCTTCGGCGGGGAATTCCGCAGGACCCGGAACGGCACCTTTGCGAACACTAACGCCTTCCATACGTACACGATCAACCCGTCCTGGCTGCCGCTCGGTGGCTCGAACATCGAGCCCGGGAGTTCTTCTTGCACTCAGCCGGGATGTTTTGCCGTGCCGCTGAATGGCGGCGGTGGTTCTACTTTCCATGATGGCCTCACCGAGATGCTTGGTCCCATCAGCTTCCTCGAGGCGCACTATAACTTTGACAAGACCGGTGCCACATTACCTGAAGGCCAACCGGTTCGACGGAATGTTGGCGTGAATGAGTATGAGCTTTATGCTCAGGACAAATGGCGTTTGAAGCCTTCGTTCACGCTTACGGCAGGCCTACGGTGGTACCTGAGTTCGCCGCCCTGGGAGACGAACGGAAATCAAGTTACTCCTACACCAAGCTTTCATGACTGGTTCAACTGCCGCGCTCAAGCAATGAACGCGGGCAATCCTACAAGCGACTGTGGGTTGATCAAGACCGCCCTGGGTGGGGCCGCGAACGGCAAGCCTGGCTACTACGGCTACGACTACAAGGATTTTTCGCCACGGCTCGCTTTTGCCTGGGCTCCGCGCTTCAAAAACGGCCTATTCGGAAGCGTCTTGGGTGACGGAAAGACGTCCATCCGCGGCGGTTACTCCCTTGTTTATGACCGCATTGGGAATGGAATCGCCTCGAGCTTCAACGACGTTGGTTCCTTCGGGATGTCCACAACCATCGACAGCTTCTTCGGCGGCTGCGGTATTGGCACCGAGGGTACCGCGGCACAAGGCCAACGCCCCTGCGTGCGGTTCTCCGGCGTAGGCGATACGGCCGCGGCAAAGGCCCAAAGCCTGGTGCCTTCTCCGGGAGCTACTTTTCCCGCCACACCACCTTCAGGGTTGCTTACGGTCACCCAGGGGCTCGATGACAAGATCAAAAGCCCCTACGCGCACACCCTCGACCTAGCCGTCGCCCGGGAGTTGAAGGGTGGCATGACAGTTGAGGTTGCGTATGTGGGCCGGTTGGCGCACCGGCTGACTTTGATTCGCGATTACAGCATGCCTGCCGACCTCAGGGATCCGAAATCGGGAGTCAGAGCATTTAAGGCAGCGCAGATGCTCGAAGGCTATGCCGAAAATAACGCCAACGTGCCTTTCCAGGGGCTGCTCACCATTTCCCCGTCGGCGGTGTCCTCTTTCTGGGAGAACGTCTTCCCGGGCTTTGGTCCGACTGGCTCTGATGGCGGTTGTCTGCTATTCAATGTTTTCGGCCTGTCCCAGAACGCAAATGGCTCACCTGCACCTAATAAACCCGGCGGTCCATGTGGGTATTCCGCCACGCAGGTGGCCTACGACTACATGATTGGCTACCATGGAACGGCGGCCGGCCCTGCGTTCGGCACCAGTACGTTTTGGCAGGACGTAGATTACTTTGCTACTCCAGCCACTCCAGCCTGCCTGAATCGTGCTGGTACTTGTCCCAACACGTTCTTCCCGGCCCAGTACGTCAACTTAAATACGTGGACGACGACCGGCTATTCTTTCTATCATGCGATGCAAGTGAGCTTGCGAAAAAACGTCAGCCATGGCGTTTCCTTCACCCTCAATTACACTTATTCGCATTCGCTGGATACCTCTTCTACTCCGGAGCGGCAGGACATCATCGGCGGCGCCGGCTTCGGCGGCTACACCGGAGTTACGATTAACGCCTGGGACATCCGCAAGGAATACTCCAATTCTGATTTCGACATTCGCCATCAATTCAATGGCTACTGGGTTGCCGAGCTGCCCTTCGGCCGTGGCAAGACGTTGGGCAACGGCGTTTCCAGTTGGCTGGATGAGATCATCGGAGGGTGGCAGCTCTCCGGAATTGTTCATGTCAACAGCGGCGTCCCCGCCAACGTCGTCAATGGGCGCACCTGGCCCACGAGCTGGGACCTGCAGGGCAACGCCACGTGTGCGCCCGCGGGTGCGTATCCGCTCGGATTGGATGTTGGTCCGTGTCCTGGCACACAGAACGTCCATGGAGCAGTACATGGAACCGGAAGTTCTGCCAGTCAGCCGACGCCCAATCTCTTCGCAAATCCGGACCAGGCGGTCAAGCGTTTCCGATTCACGGCTACCGGTGACCGCGGTCAGCGCAACGTCATCCGCGCCGACAAGTACGAAAGCTTGGACGCGGGGCTCGCCAAGACCTTTAAACTCCCCAGAGAAGGAATGAGTTTCGTTCTCCACTGGGACGTCTTCAATGTCCTAAACTCTGTTTACTTCGATGCGGGGAACTTGAACGCCAGCCCGCAAAATCCGGGCACGTTTGGAGACTACACCCAAGTTCTGGGCCGGCCGCGGCAAATGCAGCTTTCACTGCGCTTCCAGTTTTAGGGCACCTTTCTTAATCGGCCGCCGGGGGACGTGAGTTTCCCGGCGGTTTTGTTTTGGGGAAGCTCTTTGACATAACAGACCAGCCTAGCTGCTTCTCGAGAGCTATGCTAATCTGTTGACTCCGCTCAGGCCTAGTTCGAGTGTCTGAGCGTGCCGGTCGGGGCGTGGCTCAGCCTGGCTAGAGCGCCTGGTTCGGGACCAGGAGGTCGATGGTTCAAATCCATTCGCCCCGACCAATCTTTTCAAACACTTACGTACGACTTCTGGTTTTTCGTCTACAGCGCTGTAGGCAATTTTGTGGGCGCTAGAATCCTACGGTGACAACCCCCTTAACCTAATGCTTCCGAAGATCGATATGCACCCATTCGAATTCTCCCTTGATTCGATATCCGACTTCGTTGGATACAGCTCGTTCTGAGAGGAGATTTTGTGCGGATCAAGTCGTATGCCTGCATCCCTGAAGGTCCTGTCAAGCGCCCGTCGTAAGCGCTCCACGTAGACTCGAACGCTGGACTTGGGAATAGACCTGTCCCTCGCCACAATTCTATCCTCGCCGAAAATGGCGCGATTTTCTCTTCGCGCTGTGGTGAAGAGTCTGAACTCGACCGAGCATTGCTGTAAGTAACGCGAAAGTTCTCTTCGGCGGGACACGCGCGTATGCGACGTATATGTAAGGATGGGTGAAGAGATTGTCCGGATCAGGCCACTCGGTCGTAACGATGGTGCAGCCTACCGAGTCGCTCGTGAGCAAGGATGCGACCGGAAGCTACTGAGCGAGTTCTGTCAGCCGGCGTTCGCTTGCCCAGTCCGAGGTGCGTTCGGTCCTCGTGGTAGTAGCGCATGTATTCCGAAAGCAGGCGTTTCAAGTGACTCTTATTGACCGCGATGCAGTGATCCAGCAGATCGCGTCGACAGCTTTCGATCCATCGCTCCGCGACCCCGTTTTGCCAAGGACTCTCGAAGGAAGTTCGCACTGGCCGGATAGCCATCGACCGGACCGCGCACGCTACCTCCAGGCCGTACTTCGCGTCCCGGTCAAAGATCAAGAACCTGTGGCTCGAACGATACGGAAAGGCTTCTCGCAACTGTTGGACGATCCATTTACTCGTCGGATGCTTTGTGACGTTGAAGTGCAGGATGCGCCTGCGATCATGGCCGATGATGAAAAAGCAATAGAGGACACCGAACGTGATCGTGGGCACCGTGAAGAAATCCATTGCGGCAATCGCTTCCCGGTGGTTTCGCAGAAACGCGAGCCAGCGCTTGGCTGGTTGGGGATCCCGAGGCGCCCGATGCATCCACCGGGAGGTGGTTCGCTCGGAGACATCAAAACCGAGCATGAGAAGTTCGCCATGGATGCGCGGCGCTCCCCAGGTCGGATTTTCGGCAACCATCCGGAAGATCAGGTCCGAACCTCCTTCGAAACCCTTCTCCTCCCTGTTGGCATTCGGACGCGGGAGAGCAAACGCCAGTAAAAACGGAAGCCAGCCCGATGCCAGCGAACCACCGTCTCGGGCGTGACAACAATCAAAGCCTCTTTCCAGGCGGGCCAGAACTGATGGGCAATGATCCAGAAGAGTTTGTCAAGGAGGCCCAGCATCGGTCTCGGGTGGCGACGCTTCAGCACAGAGAGCTGCTGTCGAAGCGCGAGGTTCTCCAAGACGAGATAGCGACGATTGCGAAATGCGAGAGCGAGCGTTCCAACCGAGAGAAAAAGCAGATTGAACATGGCCCGGAGTTATACCAGAATCATGGCCGGAAACCGCGGTAAGTTATTGATTTTGCGGTCGGCCAGAGTTTTGGCGAGGGACAGGCGTGGTTTAATAATCGGTGAACTTAAAGCGCGCTACAACTTCATGCCGTGGGGGCTAGAAGTTGAGCCGCAGTGCGATTTGAACGATGCGCGGAGACCCGTCACTCAACCGAGTTCCCGTGCTCAGGATCTGGCCAAATGTCGGGCTCAAGATATTTGTGTCCGGGTTGGCGAATTCGGCGTGATTAAAGAGATTGAAAAAATCCCCGCGTAGTTCCAGCTTGACGCGATCACTGAAGAGCGGAGTTGTCTTGGAAATCGAGAGGTCGAAGTTCGTAAGACCCGGACCTCGCAGGAAATTGCGCGGCACGGTGCCATAGGTGGCAAGTTTTGGATTCGCGACGACTTGAGCGTTCGAGGGCAGGATGCCCGGCCCGGGGGCGCAGGGGCCCTGGTTGTTGGCGTCGCCGCACTGCGCATTGCTGAAGCTCGTGGGATTAAAGAAGAAGTTCCCGGTCTGTCCGTTGAGAGTCTGAGTTACTTTGGGATTGAAAGTACTTACCGGCCCGACGAGATTCGCGTGAGTGAGAAAACCGTCTCCCGCGCCTGAAGTACCTTCAGCACCCGCATTGAGGCCATCGGGTAGCTGTGCGTTGACATCGAGTGGAAAGCCGGTCCTCCACGTGAGGATCGGGAACAGACTCCATCCCTGGGTCAGCCGTTTTGGTCCTGAATTCCAGGCGCGATCCAAAGGAAGGTCCCATCCGCCGCTGAGAGTGACGCGGTTGCGCACGTCGGTGTCCGATGAAGCGCGGAAGAGCCCAGGATTGAGTGAAGGGACCTGGCTGTTGCGTTGGCGGAAGCCAGAGACATTGTCGATGCCATGGCTATAGGTATAGCCGAATGTGAAATAGGTTTTGCCGAGGAAACGGTTGTCCCCCATTTGCTTTGTCAAGCTCACGGTCATGGCGTTGTAGTTCGCCACAGTGGCATTTTTGAATTCATTTACGGCTGCAAAGGTGCACCCGGCCAGCCCGGAGTTGCCTGCGGTTTCGTCCGGGCACGTGGAATCTCCGGCGCCGAGATTTAGGCGGCGATTTGTCGTGCCGGGGACGAAGGGATTGACGTCCTCGAGAGCTGTAAGCCCATGGGAGCTGCTGCCAAGATAAGCGATTTCGAGAACGATGCTCGAGGCGAACTCCTGCTGGACACTCAAGTTGTATTGGTAGGTATACGGCGTACTGAGATGCGGATCCACGAAAAACACGCTTCCTGCTCCAAAGGGAAGGAGGTTCGCGAAGCTGATGTTGTGCGCTGGAGGCGTGGACGGAAAGGTGTTTGGCGTTCCTGTCGAGCCAAAGGGGTCGGACAAGAAGGTGAGCGGGCTCGCCTGGGTCGCTGGTACGGACGTTGGGAAGGAGATGAATGCCGCGCTGAAATACGGCGCTTGTCCATTGAACTGGAAATTGTCTTCGGCCTTGAGAACGTCGTAGAAGATGCCGGCCCCGCCGCGAATGCTCGTTTTGCCGTTGCCGCGAGGATCCCAAGCGAACCCGAAGCGCGGCGCCCAATCGCGCGTATTGGGAAAATTGACTCCGCTTGGAGCGCCTTTGTCACCCGGGAACACAAGGCCCGCGGGAGCGTTCGGAAAGACGGTCGATTGGAGACCTGGGACAACGGAGAAGGTCCGGCCTCGAGTATCGTATTTCGGACTGCTGTATTCGTAACGGAGCCCGAGGGATAGTGTGAGGCGTGTCGTCGCGCGCCACTCATCCTGGAAGAAGCCATAGGTGGACTTGCTCCGGATGTTCGAGGGGGCGGCCGGACTTTGCTGATAGAAGGTGGGGCTGCCAATGAGGAAATCTGCGAGGCCGTTGCCGGTGGTACCTCCGTTGAATGCGAAGGCACCATTGGTGATGAAATCAAAAACCTGATTGTCCTGATAGCCTGAGAATCCGCCGCCGAACTTGAAATTGTGACGGCCGCGAACCCAGCTTAGCGCTTCAGTAATGCCAAAGGTGTTGTCAACGAGAGTCGACGGGCCATCGTTCGTGAAGCCTGTGTTGAGGCCGTTACCAAAAGACAGAGTTGGCGGACCGGTGGGATTGTCCGGGGTGACAGCAAGGCCCAGGGCGCCCGGCGTGAAAAGAGAAAAACCGGACGCGGGTTGGCCCTGCAAAATGTTCCTGCGCTGGGTCACGAATCGTACTTCATTCAAGACGTCTGGCGAGATCGTCCGTGTGTAGGCCAGGTTCACAAAATAGGCGTTGGTCTGATTGGTGATGGAATAACCCGGAACATTGGCGTTGGCCACGCTCCCTGGTACGGCGAAGGGGTCAAGCGTCGGATTGCGAAAACCACCAATCGTCGCTGTCAGTTTATCGCTCTGAGTAATGAGAAAATCGAACTTCATCGTCAATTCGTTCTGGTTGTTCGCTTGGGCAGACTGCGGGGCCAGCCGCCCGGTCGGCGAAGAAGGGATCAGCCTATGGGCAATGAAGTTCACCGCAGCGGAATTGAAAGCTGCAGGATTGATGACCCCAGGTTCAGTTGCATTATTGGCAGCAAAGAATGGGTGAGCCTGTAGGAACGCGACTACGTTAGGATCCTGAGAAAAGTTGCCGGCGACCTCTCCCGGAGTGAATACGGGGACAGCACCGGGAGACGAGGTATTCGTGAGTTTCTGCCCCTGATAGCCCACGAAAAAGAAGAACCGATCCTTGCCGTTGACAAGATGCGGCAGTCTGATCGGTCCGCCAAACGTGCCGCCGTATTGGTTGCGCCGCAGAGAGTCGCGCGGAAGGCCGTTAATCTTATTGAAGAAGGTGTTGGCATCCAGGTCACCGTTCCGCAGATAATCGAACGCCGTGCCGTGCCAGGCGTTGCTACCAGACTTGGTGACCTCGCTGATGATCCCGCCAGCGTTGCGGCCGTACTCAGCAGAGTAGTTACTCTCCAAAACACGAAACTCTTCGACTGTATCCGGATTCGGATTGAAAACCACGCCATTGTTGAGCAGGTTGTTGTTTAGACCACCGTCAAGTAAGAACGTCACGGAGTCGGTACGACCACCGGCGATGCTGACGGTTCCCGCAGCGCCGCTGTCAGGATTGGTTTCGGTTACCCCTGGTTGGAGCTTGGCGAGGTCCAGGACGTTCCGGCCGTTGAGCGGCGCCTGTTGAATGGCCGCTCCAATGACCGTCCCACCTACGGTAGCATTCACGGTTTCCACGTCACTAGCCTGTTCTTTGACTTCGATGGCCTGTTTCGTTTGATAGATAGAAAGTTGAGCGTCCAAACGGAGCGACTGGCTGATTTGTAGCGTTTGGCCGTCAAAGACCTGCTGCTGGAAGCCGTCTTTTTCGATCGTCACACGGTATCGACCAATAGGCATGTTCAACAGCTGATAGAAACCGTCCCCGCCAGTCGTGGTCTGTTGCGAAATCTGTGTAGCCAAGTTCGTGACCGTCACGTTAGCGCCTTGGATGGTGGCGCCCGTCTGATCCGTGACCGTACCAACGATGCGCCCGGCCGCGTTCTGCGCATATGACGAGGGCATCGCCGCTCCAAACAGAACTGCCAAGATCACGGCAACTAACATCCAACGTGGAACTCGATTCATTATGGAATCTCCTCAGGCATAAGACTGCGTTGAGGTCCAAGAAATTCCATGGCGTGGAGAGCCGCGCGATTTCGACCTTGCGTCACCGCTTCAGTTGTAAGCAGGGGATCAAATTATGGACCTCGTTGATGAGACCGGAATATTCAACGATACGGAAGGACCGATAGGGACATTTCCGTGACTTTTTCTTGAGAATCGGCTGAGAAGAATGGTTGTACCAGTGACGACTGAAATACTCACAATGCCAAACAGTTAGTCGCCTGGCTTATTTCCTCCTTACTCAGATGAGTCACCGAAGTGCTCGTTTGGTTCGAGAATCATCTCCCCATGCGGGTAGTCGAATATGACTCTAAATCGCCGCAGCATTTCCGCCCCGATGATCCCTGCCAGATCAGGGGTGGCCCAAATGCCTGAAGTATTTTGGGAAAATTGCGTGAGTGGCATAGAGATCAGAAATCCTCCGAGTCTAATAGCCGGCACCCGTCCGAGTCGAGTACTTAACTCACCCCCTACAGCAATCACATTTGGTACCTCGATGGTCTCCTGTGCCGATAGAAACTCTGGATGTGCCTCGCTGAAGGCCTTCGTAAGCCAAATCGCGGTCGTCGCGCCTGAATCGATTAGAAAGATACCTGTGATTGCTGTGCCGTCTTGCTCCACAACCTCCGCGGGGACAGCCGGTATGTCGCCCCACATGAACTGGAGCGGCAAACGCTGACCCGAACCGGAATACGAGTAGGCTGTCGGATCGTGTAGTCGGAGCACCTGGTTTGCGTAATCGATTTCAACGACATAGTTGCGGAATACATTGGAGCCAAGGAATCCATCAGTGCTTCGGCCCACCTCGCGCGAGAACCATTCTAGAGGCAGCGTCGCCACAGTTTGATCGCTCAGCTCTGCCCCAGCAAAACTGAGGGTGGCGTGGTTGGCGAATGCCAACTTTTGGGCGGATCCTTGCCCGGGTCCATAAGCATCCCCTTCACCGAGGAAGCGAATTCCCAACGTCTTCGATACGGGTTCATCGAAGACAGTGACACTCGAGCCGGTGTCCAACATCATCCAAAGAGGCTGTGAGCCGTTGAGGCTTGCCTGCAAGTAGATGAGGCTGTTCGCGAGCTGAAAATCGACCGACGCGGAGCTGGCGCCCGAGATCGGGCGACAGGCTGCGACCGTATCCGCAGCGGCGAAGGAGCGCAATGCAGTGTCGCGTTTCACAGGGATTTCGGAGGTGACTGCCCGCGCGCTATTTTCTGACCACGTGCGATTGTTCGCATCTATCAGAGCCCGGGTATCTACGCTTCCAGGCAGCAGGGCTAAAACAACCTTCTTGCCAATCATGGCTGGCAAGCCGCTCGCGTTTTGTGCATTGATTGTTGCGACGAGCTGCCCCGGAAAAATCCGGGCTGATGCTCCGGAATTGCTGTTGCGAGTGAAAATTGCTGCGTACCGGAAGAACGAGCTGATTTCCCCGGCATTCAGAGAGAAGGGAAGCAATATCAGAAACAGGCTGAATATCCAAACCATCCTAGGAAGCGCGAGATTTCTTTTTTTCATGTTTTTCTACTCTGGAAGGTTCTTCAATTGGAACGTAATGGTGACGAGCAATTGAACGGGATAAGCCTTGCCGCCTAAGATCGTTGGCTCGTATTTCCAGTGGCGGAGCGCCTCCATCGCGGCCAACACAAGTATCGGTTGTCCGGACACCGTCTTCATTTCAACTACATTTCCCTGCGTGTCGATCACAGCGTCAATCACAACCGCCCCGCCGATCCTGGACTGGCGGGCCAGGACGGGATAGACCGGGTCTGGCCCAAAGATAACTCTCGGTGCCTTAAGTCCCTTACCGACGCGAATCGGACCCTTCGGCGCCGAATCGATTGGAGCTGGAGGGACAGCGCCGGAAAGGACTCCGCCCATCACGCCACCAGGCTGTCCTCCAGGAACTCCACCAGCAACTCCTTCGCCAGGGACAGTGGCAGCCGCCAAATCGTTTCCTTCTGGCTCTTCACTGAGACGAGCAACCTGATGCGGTATGACCCTCGGGGCCACCAACTTCCCTGTCACCGACAAGGCTCTTCGTTTCGGCGCGACAGACCGTGCCGACGCGGGTGCCGGCGGTGGAGCTGGCGCGGGAGGAGGCGTCGCGAGCAGAGTCTTGTTGAGCTGATGAATATCGATCGCTTCGCTGAAGTAAAGCGGAAGCAAGAGCAGCACTGCTAGGAGAAGGAGTTGTACGGTTGCAGAAAGAACAAAATCACCCAGGCGCCGCGGCGGTTTAGTCGGACTATTCTCCAGCATCGCTTCCGCAAACAAATCCTTACGAGTTGCAATTCCCGTTTGCTTCGATTCATAAACGAATGTTGGGGTCTTGCACGCTCGACAATCCTTCGACCTTTCTTGGGCAGTCGCGAGGTCAGGCAACTTAACGTCAACCGGTACCAGAAACCTTGGAGGTATCATTTTCTGTCCTTCTTCACCATCAAGCGTTGTTGGCCGCACATATACCGGACGGCCTTGGCTGCATTTTGATTGGCGTGACCAGTGTAGATACCGCTTTCGGTACCTAAGACGTTAGAGGGAGCACAGCCGCGCTGGATCGGGAACTCTTTTTAGCTGCTGACAGACGCTCATCGCGGGCCTTGTCACGCTGGTGTTCGTGGAGCTGTTCACGCAGCCGCGTGCGGGCCTTGTGTAATTGCGATTTCGAATCACCTACCGAGCGTCTCAATATCTCGGCAATCTCGTTGTGTTCGTACCCTTGAATATCGTGCAAGACAAATACTGTGCGGTAGCCCGCGGGCAGCCGCTCGATGCAGCGTTCGAGAGTTATCCGGTCAATCGATCCTTCCAGCAACAAGTCGGGCGCCCCGATGTCGATGCTTGGTGAGGCGGTTTCCTCGTCCGGGTCGGGATTCGCATCGATCGAGGCGATTGGCAAAGACTTCCTGCGGAGTCGCATCAACACGAGGTTAACCGCCAGCCTGTGCAGCCAGGTGGAGAAGGCCGATTCACCCCTGAAAGTGTGCATCTTACGGATCAAGTGCAAGAAGGTCTCTTGAGTCAGATCTTCTGCTTCGGCCGGGTTTCCTACCATACGCAGGCATACGGCATACACACGTCGGCTATGCGATCGGTACAGGCTTTCAAACACCGCCAGGTCGCCCTCCCGGGCTCGCTCGATGGCCTCCGCCTCGCTCAGCTGATCGCTGGCGATGGTAGAGACTGGCGGCGCAGCCTTCTTCGAGATGCATTCCGTGCTGGGACGCGCATCCCGGTTTAAGCTACGCCGCTTCTCTACAGTGGGCCTTGCCAGTGATGCAACCACTATCTTTCTGAATGCAGTATTTGCAGTGACTGGCATGACTTCTTTCCTTAGCGACCCGCAGTGTGGACAGCGATGGATGTTCTGTTTTCGCTGACCTGCGACGCAGGCGGGGTCTGTGGCGCCATTTTTTGGTGGGCTTCCTTGAATCCCATGTGCTTTTGTGTGGGCGTCCAGTAGGTAAACGTCACCCCTAGCTCCGGCGCCTCGAATGTCTGAACGGTGTGCACATCTGATATGTCCACGAGGATCAGCTGCGGGCGTTCAGAAACCACTCCCTGATCGGCTGTATTGGCTTGGATGATGGCGCTAGTTCCTTGTCCCTGGATGTACAACCTGTAAGGAGCGCTGTTGGATGGCAGAGTGAAAGTGTAATCGCCGGCCGGCAGTGTGGCGCTTCCCCAATGAGTCTCAAATGGCAGAGTGAACTTGCCTTGGTATGCATTCTGCGCCTTCCCGCTAGTCGCCAGAGCGCCCAGTGCAAGAGCAGCCACGCCAAACTTCGTAAGTAATTTCAAACGTCGAGTCCAGATCATGTCAAATCTCCTTGTTCGATTCGGTTTTGAACTGCAAGACATTTCATTGTCTTCAGCGTGTAAGACCACGCATGCTCCTGGATAATTCCCCGATCCGGCGCTGTTTAGGAAGAGGGAATAAAATTGTGAGTATTTCGGTCGCCAAGTTATGACCGTTTCTCTCAGTGTGCCGGCGTGGCGAAGGAACTGATGAAGACGTCTCTATCCGTCCTTGCGGTCCATCAAGCGTTCCTGCCCCATCAATTCATGACCGAAAAACAAATAAGCTCGAGGTTTGCAGCGCGGCAACAATTAATGCATATCTGTAACTTCCGCTTACTCCCACGCACTCATGCGTTGACATCTACGATTCGCCGTGAACTTGGCATCGGAACTTCGTTCATAAGAGTTGTCAGAACTTGACGAAGGCGGCCGCGTGCACGCGACAAGCTCGACATCACGGTACCCACAGGCATGCCGGTGATATCTGCAATCTCTTTGTAGGACATTCCCTCGAGTTCACGAAGAATGAGAACTTCGCGGGAATTCGGCGATAGCTTCTCTAGGGCGGTTCGCAGCAGAGCGACGCTGTCGTTTTGGAGTACAACTTCTTCTGGATTGGGAGCGCGAGAATCAGGTGGGAAAAAGTTCTCATCAAATTCGGCGGCGTCTTGCAGTGGCCGATTTGCATTCAACCAGGTATAGAAAGTATTACGGACAATCTTCATGAGCCATGCGCGCGCGTCACCACCGCGGAAACCGGGAAAGAATCGGAAAGCGCGTAAGTAGGCTTCCTGGACAACGTCCTGTGCGTCCTGGTCCTTACGAGTCAGCCAGCGCGCGAGATTGTAGGCGGCATCAATATGCGGCAGCACGTCCTGCTCAAAATTCGGAGGCTGGTTGTGCTCGAACATTGAAACCTCCCGGGACGGAAAGCGGCCTAGCACTTCGCTTGAGGGCGTCACTATGGTTCGCCCTAGCGATCCATTCAATGGACGTGCAATTCTTTTCCGCGGGAATAGCGGTCCCCTGGTAAGTGCGCCTCCGCAAAAGACTTATGGGAAGATGTCCCCGTTCGGATTCCACGCGAACTCTGCCAGTGATACACTCACTTTCGCGGGGCATTCACCTTTCCATGCAAGAAGACCTTCACCACCGCATGCGGCTCCGTTTTGGGGTTTTCGAGCTTGATCTTCGGGCCGGCGAATTACGTAAGCACGGCCTACGAATTCGCATTCAGGAGCAGCCCTTCCAAGTCCTGGCCTTGCTGCTTGAGCACCCCGGCGATGTCGTAACTCGTGAGGAACTCCAGAAAAAGCTCTGGCCCGCGGACACTTTCGTGGATTTCGACCACGGTCTCAACAAAGCGATCAGCAAAATCCGTGAGGCCCTCAGCGACTCCGTCGAGAGTCCCCGCTTTGTGGAAACCGTTGCTCGTCGCGGCTACCGCTTCCTCGCCGAGGTCAAGGTTGTCGATACAGCTCCAGCTCGCAGCCCGGAACTTGCCGCTCTTCCTCATCCCGTGGCAGAAGCTGGTGACCGCGGGGACTCAGCTGGCAAAACCGCAATGCCCAAGCATTTTCTGTCGTCAGTTGCAGGGAAGATATTGGCCTTCGTGCTCCTTCTACTGGTGGTTTCTCTCTCCGCCTGGAAGCTTCATTCCTGGAACCGCCCGCCACTTGTCATTCGCTCCTTGGCTGTCCTACCGCTCGAAAGCCTCTCGAACGATGCGTCTCAGGATTACTTCGCTGATGGCATGACCGACGAGTTGATTTCGGATCTCGGCCAGATCAGTGCATTGCGTGTGATCTCGCGTACCTCAGTGATGGTTTATAAACACGCGCGCAAGCCGCTGCCTCAAATCGCTCGCGAACTGAATGTCGACGCCGTGGTGGAAGGCACCGTGCTCCGTTCCGGCGATAGGGTCCGCATCACGGCGCAATTGATCGACGCCTCTTCGGACAAGCACTTATGGTCCCAAAGCTACGAGGGAGAGTTGCGGGATACCTTGGCGCTCCAGAACCAGGTAGCCAGAGCCATCGCAGATCAGATTCGAATCAACGTGAGTCCACAAGAACAAGCCGCCCTGAAAAACGTCAAGGTCGTTAATCCACAAGCGTACGAGTCCTTTCTCAAAGGACGCTACTTTTGGAACAAACGAACGGCGGATGGTTTGAAAGTCGCTCTGGCTTATTTCAATCAGGCCACCGATGAGGACCCGAAATATGCCCAAGCTTATTCTGGCTTAGCCGACACTTATTCTTTATTGGGAGACTGGCAGTATGCGGTGATGACTCCCAAGGAGGCACTCCCAAAAGCAAAGGCCGCAGCGATCAAAGCTCTGGAATTGGACAGCACGCTCGGCGAAGCCCACAACTCGCTTGCCTTCTGCTTGGATGGTTTCGACTGGGATTTTGACTCCGCCGGGAAAGAATTCCGGCGGGCTGTTGAACTGAACCCAAGCTACGCAACAGCTCACCATTGGTATGCTTGGCATTTGAGTCTGCTGGGCCGGTATGACGAAGCGATCGCGGAAATGAGAAAAGCGGAAAACCTGGATCCGCTATCTCTCATCATTAACGCCGATTTGGCGGAGCTTCTTGTTCTTGCGCATTCTTATGACGAATCGATACGACAAAGCCGCAAAACGATTGAAATGGACCCTAATTTCGCTCTCGCACATAACCAACTGGCGCAGGCCTACCTCCAGAAGCACATGAACGACGAAGCGGTCGCAGAACTGCAAAAAGCGGCGCAGCTTTCCGGCGGAAGCCCGACGGTCATGGCGAATCTTGCTCGCGCCTACGTCGCATCGGGCAAGAGGGGTGAAGCGATAAAACTCTTGAGCGGTCTGAAGAAGCGATCAAACGCCACTTACTCGCACGGTTCTGAGATTGCCGTGATCTATGCGGCTCTCGGCGATACGGATCAAGCCATGAATTGGCTCGAAAAAGGCTACGATGAGCGCTTCAACCCTGGAGTTCTCCTGCGTCCAGGCTTCGATCCTCTTCGTTCCGACCCTCGGTTCCAGGATCTCGTGCGTCGCATCGGACTTCTGCCGCAAACTAAATAGGGGCTGGGTCTTGCATTTCGAGTTCTCTACCGTCCCGAAGTGCCGGCGCTTTTTGCCATCCAGGATTTGTGTGTTCGCGCTCAACGCCCGCCTTTACCCTGGAGTGGCTTCAAGCACACAGAGGGGCGACAAGGTCGGAATTATCCTCGTCATCCTTAGACCTGCGGCATCAAACAACCTCCGATATTCCGATTCCGTTCGTTCACGTCCCCCATTCATCACCAGCATGTTTAGGTCCAGCAACTTGCTGAAAGACTTCTCTCCTCCGGCTGGAACGATGAATTCGACAAGCAACACTTTGCTTTGCTGTCCCATGGAGCGCCTGCAGTTCGCAAGAATGTTGATTGCGCGCTCATCATCCCAATCATGAATCACGCTGCTCAACATGTAGGCGTCGAAATCGCATGGCACACTTTCGAGAAAACTTCCCTGGACCATGGTGCAGCGCTCTCGGCATGGATGTGCCTTGAGGCTCTCTTCCGCTGCGGCGATGACGGGACGTATGTCGAGCAGCGTTCCTCGCATCGACGGATACATGAGCAAAATGCTCGTGAGAAGCTTTCCGCATCCGCCTCCCACATCTACGATCGAACGGATCCCGGAAAAATCATAAGATAAGAGAACTGCGCATGAAGAGAGCGCCGAATAATCGGTCATAGCCCGATTGAAAGCTGTCCCATCTGCTTTCTCTCGGCCAAGATAGTCGAACATCTCCGCACCGAACGCATGGGGAAACGCGGGCGCACCTGTTTTGACACTTTCGAGGAGGTAGGCCCACGCTGCATAGTGAACTTCGCCGAGAGTGATAACCATCGCACGCAACGAACCCGGGATGCTGGACCGCAGGGGTTTCCCCAGCGCAGTGAGAGCGAACCGACCTTCTCCATTCGTTCGGAATACCCCGACCACGCAGAGTGCTCGCATGAGCCGCGAGATGCAGCTCTCGTCGGCGCCGGTCGCGACTGCTATCTGACTGCTCGACCTCTCGCCGTATTTCAGAACGTCCGCAATACCAAGTTTCGCCGCCACGTAAATCGCTTGGGATATCCAGTACCCGGACGCCAACTGGAATAGTTGTGGCGGTTCACCAAGCGATCCGGCGGAGGTCAGCACAGGGAGTGCGCGTCCCGAAGCGATGTTCTTCCGAGTTTGTCCGATGATCGCGGACATTCCGTTTCGAAGAACTCGCGTGAATTGTATCAAGCGGTTATTTCGCAGACTCGAACCGAGAACCTGGAGGAATGGAACCAGGCGCGAACTTGCGTTGGCTATCACCTGAATAGGACCGTTCTCGTACGGAATGTTTCGTCAGTCTCCCAGGCAAGCTGGTCAACGTCCAGAAGACCTTGTCGAGCCACGTAAACGTTGTTCCCCTGGGTCCTGATCATGCCCATTGCTTCTAAGCGCAATTCCATAAGCTGTTCAGTCGCTCAGATAGTTGCCGGATCGACAATGATCTGACCCTTCATGCCTCTGTGGCCGAGGCCGCAAGTGTGACAACACTTGAACGTATAAGTGCCTGCCGTTTGCGCGAAGAGTTCGATCGTGGTCGTCTCTCCTTTTTTGAGCTGCCAACACTCCTGCGCCGATGGAAAGACTAAACCGGGCTTACTGTTCGGTTCGGAACCATCAGGAACATTCGCGATTTTGAAACCATGGTCGTGGTCCGTTGCCGTGATTTTGAGTTGAACTTTGGTTCCGGCGTTGACATGAAATGGCGAGGGCGAGTACTCGTACTTCTTTGCCGTCAGTTCAATAACCCGAATTCCTTGGTCCTGGGCTAGAGTTGAGTCGGGTCGCAAGAAAGACATAGCGTATGCAAACGTAAACGCATAGAAAAACCACAATGGGCAGTGTTTTCGGATTCTCTTCACTCGACCTCCTAGCATTTGAATGGCAAATCTCGGCTATCAACTAACGCACAACGGTAATACGCTCGCCCAACTCCAAACCTTGGGAGGATGGACAGATACGGGGAGTTGTAGCGCTCGCAAGGTGAGATGAAACTGCTCACCTCTGTTGGCGAATCTGCCCATCCTTCCTGAGAGCGCGGCGCCCATCGTTGCGGCTCCCGCTGCCACCATTCCGTTCGTCAAAAACGCACGCCGGTTTGTTGCATGCCTTACACTGCTTTCTGACTTCTTCATCATTTTTCCCCTTTACCTAAGAATCGAATTCGAACCGTTTGCATCACACGTTTCGCTGAACTGACTTGACCTTAATCCTCGTTTCAAGCTCCGTCTCTCAGGAAGGTTAAATCTCTGAAACAAGCGACAATCTTGATGACTTTGAACGCGGTCATCAGTAGCGCATCGTCACCGCAGCCGATCATTTGTCGTCGAATTCGTCTTTCCCGTGCGCGGGAGTCAAAAAGTTATCCAGGACAAAGTCTGCTACGTCGCGGCCCAGCCGTTGTCCGGTCGTCAGGTCAAAGCGGAAATGCTGTCCACCGAAGATCCGGCTTAACGTTGCTTCTTCCGCGGCCGCGCTGATGCTTGTGAATGATCGTTCTACTCTAGGGAGAACCTCGGAAGTCACGCTGAACTCGGCATGGTCTCGCTCGAAAAAGGAAATCAGCACCTCTGCTCCGGAAGCGCTGATCACCGCGTGAGCGCCCGGATAGGACGGGTCGGGAGCGGTCTTGCCCACTTCCGGGAGCCAGTTCGGATCCGCAACGGTTTCGGCGTTGATACTGGTATCCGCGGCCCGAATCGCGGTTACTGGCCGCCAGAAATTGTATGTGTATTTGGCGTCGTAGAAAGCGATAACGTCATCGGCAAAACTCAGGTTCAGCAGCGCGAACAACCGGGCGCTTTGCACCGTCGTCAAACCGTGCGCCAGCGAAAACGTCTGGGAAATCTCGTTCCAATAGTTTTGTATGGCCCCGTTCCAAAACCGCCCTGTCAATGCCTCATCGGCTGTGGCCGTTGTGCTGTTCACGATCCCGAGGGATTTGATTTGGTTGAAAGCATCGCCGTACGTATCGCTGGCCAGCGCCGGGGGAGGGCCGGGCCGGAACTGGCTCGCACGCTCCAGGGCAAAAGGAGTCACACGAGACCAATGCGTGAATTGCGGCTGGGGCGGAAAATTCGGAGGCGTCGATTGATAATCTCCCGGAGCCGTCCCGAAAACATAAGGAATCGGCTTGGCATTCGAGCCGTCGTTGCTTCGTAGAGCCATTATGCGATCGGCGACGGTCTGTCCTATGCGGACCCCTTCCACCTTATCGTTGCCATCCGGAATTTGTGCCAAGGATTGCTGCAGGGCGGTATCGAGTGCGGCCTGAAACGCGGGGTACAGGGCCACCAGAACTTCGTGCGCCGCCGCAGCTGCGGCCGCTTCCTGGGAAGCATCTCGGGGCACGCCGGAGAGGCGGACCAGGTATGGCCGGTGGGTCCTGTCAATGGCATTCACCGCGTCATAGATCGCTGCGTGCAGGATCGCAAAGCTCCGCGTCGGATGCACCGTGGCAGGCTGCGCTCCAGGAGTACGGACGATTACGAGGAGTGTTCTATTCCACTGAACAACGGGGTTCACCTGCTGAACAGAGGAGTCGTTTGTACCTTGATGCTCGTCATTAGACGAAGCATAAGAACCGAGGGTCAAAATCGAAAGACCGGCACACAGCAGAGCGAACACAATCAAGATTCTTGACATCAGTGGTTTCCTTTCGTTTCTGAATACAACTTTGGCGGTGCACGTCGTAAGACAGATAGAGAGCGGAGCCCCGATTCTAATTGTCGTGATTGGAATCGGAGTCCTTGACGAGTCCAGTGGCCGCGATCCATGGCCCTGGAGCCGGAAGCGGAGTGCCGTTGAAAGCTGCTGCACGAATCAGCACGATCGTACCAAGGCACGGAGACGGGACCTGCAGTTTTGCATGGATCTCGGCGTTCCCATCCACACTGAGTAGTACGGAATCAGTCGTCGCAGCCACTGCGTCTCCGCAAACAACGCTCGCGGCAACTGCTGTGACCGGCCCGGGTGTTCCCACACTCGGCAAGATAAGGCCGCGTAAGTCCACGCGCAGACGCCCTTCGTCGTTCAAGGCTGCGAACCCGTGATTGACAACCCAGGGCGCGCCCCCGCTCTTCACGCCGGCGATGGTAACGCCTGGATTCGAGCCCACAATCGGAGACAAGAAGCCAATCTCATCCGCGACGGTGCTTACTGCAAACAGGCAAGAGACAAAGCACGAAATTATTGCCATTGCTGCCCTTATTTTCATTCTTTGAGATCCTCGCATTCATTCAAGATAGTTCGACGCTTTGCTTGACCCCGTGAGTTCTGCAACCAGGCTCCAATGAATTCTGTTTTCTGCGCTTCACCAACAACGAGCATCAGAATCACGATGCTCTGTTCGCACTAACTAAACTTCCTGCTGCTTTATTCCTTTTTGCGCAGAGAAAACATATGGAATATTTTCGTTTCCAGAGAGTCTATCTATCGGTATGGGATTGGTCTCCGTACGAGAGGCTACTGAACCAGCTTTGAAGATGCTTGACGAGAAGCTGAGGTCAAGTTGAATTTCTATGATTCTTCTTTGGAACCTGCACGTGGAAGAGCCCATCCACGCCATTCACATTAGTCTTAGTTGTGTCAATTTCTTCTGGAAAGAGGTGGACAGATGCTACATCGGGTCTACCACCGACCTCTCCGGCGTGTCGAGCATGACTGCGAAAAACAATCATGCTATGAGTTGTCATGCTAAGAATTGTGGTCACCTTCGGATCTCGCGGAGACTCGATGAACAAATCAAATTGGGAGGTGTTCCCACTAAAATCGTTCTCTAGAAGTTCCTTTTCAGCAGTGATCCAGTCATCCAAATCAAAGCCATGCGCGTACCCACGCCGCTCGAAAAGCTGGTAGGCACGCTTGGCGATTGTTGCCAGAATGATTTCCTGGTGTTGGTCGTTTCTGCTTTCGACCGTAATCACCCAGTTGTTGCTACGCTTTCTGGCCGGCTTTTCCATTTTCGTACCTCCTCTGCATTCATCTCTGACGCCCTATCTCCCCGAACGTTCTGTTCCACGGTCCCTGATCGTGAATGCCACAATGTCGGCTCAGGTAAAGCAGACAAACCCTACCGGTGTGGCGGCTGGCTCTGTTGATGCCTCGATACCGTCGGCTGACTGGTTCGCACGGCAGAGACAGTTCCTTCCAAGGGTTTTGAGAAGCGACCGGCCAGTTTGTGTTTTTCAATGATGCGAGTCACGAAGGCGACTACATTTAGAGCCAGTAGGAGTAGCACAATCCACACTACAATTGATGTCCTCAACATTTGTGATCCCTTCCGCATGTCAATTGCCTTCACCTTCGAATACCTCCGTTACCAATATTCTATTCCCCGCTGTGAGGAGGGCATCCTTAAAGATGAAGGACAAACTGAATGCGTGACTTCTTGAATTTGTGTTTGCAGTTCGTACGATAGTGCTCGAATTCGACCTGGAAAAGGAATTGCCCGGCAATATTGCTACGCGGAAGATTCAATTAGCTGATGGAGACGCTCAAGGTCCACAGGGTCTACGTCAGAGACGGCGCAGAATTCCTTTTTGCCTTTTCGCCAATCCAGCCATCGAAAGCTCTGCCGGGAACCTGTGCGCGGTGGACTGTCCCGTTCCCGCGTGGGCCAGATGAATATATTAATTGGACGTCCGTTACGCTCGTAGACGAGCACCGCGACGGCGTGGCCTTCAATAACATCTACGCGCCCACCTTTCAGCTCGAAACCGTCGTTCGCGAAATTGCGCACAAGAATAGCAAACCTGGCTCTGCCCTCGAGCCATCCCTCCACAACGCGCTCATCGTTGGAGGCGATGCCGTTCATCTGGCCTGGCTGTAGCGAGTGCACGTGTGCATCGACAATTTCTCCGGCAAGTTCGGCTTGATAGTTGTCCCCGCGAGGCCCGCGTCCCACTCTCCACAGTAAGATCGCCACGGAAAGTAATGCGGCAGCAGCTGCCAGCCAGTGCCAAAGGCGAGGCTGCGACGCAGCAGTCGTCGGCGCGACTGTATGGAGGCGTGCGTTAACCTTCCATCGCAGCGAGGGAGTGGCAGGCTCATAGAGTTGAGCGAGTTGCAATCTATCGCGCAACAAATCCAGATCGACAAGCTCAGTGGCACAGTGGTCGCAATGTCGGAGGTGACGCTCCAATTCGGCACTCTTACGGCCACTCAGCTCACCGTCGAAATAGCCCTGCAGCAGAGAGTCGGCAAAGTCACATCTCACGGACGAGCTCCTTGAGAAGAATTTGTCAGCGCGGAGTGCAACTGGCGGCGCGCACGGGAGAGCGAGGACATAACTGTGCCAATGGGGATCGCCGTGATTGCAGCGATCTCCTTGTAGGAACAGCCTTCGAGCTCTCGAAGGACAAGAATTTCGCGGAAGCGCGGCGGCAGCGTCTCGAGGGCCAGGGTCAGGCGCTTGCGATCATCACCGGCAATAGCGAGCGTTTCAGGTGTGGCGCACGTCTGCAGGTGTAACTCTTCGTCGAATTCCATGCTTAGCTCCATAGGGCGATTCTTCTCCAGCCATGTGTAGCAAGTATTGCGCACGATCTGGAGCAGCCATGCGCGCGCATCTCCACCATGAAAGCCGCGGAAGAAACGGTACGAGCGAAGTAAGGCTTCCTGAGCGACATCTTCGGCATCTGCGCGGCTTCGCAACAGCCAACGCGCGAGATTGAAGGCGGCATCGACATGGGGCAGCACAAGCTGTTCGAAGCGCAGTCGGTCTTCGGCATCAAACTCGTTCAAAGACTTCCCCTGATCAGTGATGCTTCACGCGTAAGAACCGGAGAACCGGCGATTTTATTCTCGACGGGGGCTCTGTTGTGAAGGACATGCAAATAGAGAGCGAACGCGGAGAATTTGGAATAAGAGAGGCGCTTCCTCGGTCTGGATGGACGCAAGCACGTTCAATGGCGGCGCGGGCACCCCCCCAAACCATCCCGCGCCGCCAGTTCCAACGGCACGTGCAGAGCTTAGAGACGGGGTAAAAAAAGTAGGAATGGAGGGCTAGGATGTCCGAGAAGAAAAAAGATGAACTCCTGCACGACCACAACCGCGACGGAATTGACCGGCGTGGCTTTCTGAAGTGCATGGCGTGGGCGGGAACGGGTGCCTTTTGTGTGATGAAAGGCGGCGTGCTGAACTCGTACAGTTTGAGCCGAATTTCGGAGATTAGCACCTCGGACATGATGGGTGAGCTGAGCTTCGTGCAGATTAGCGACAGCCACATGGGCTTCAACAAGCCGGCGAATCCGGACGTCGCCGGGACCCTGAAAGCAGCGGTCGACAAGATCAACGCCCTGTCGCGCGCACCAGAATTCATGCTGCACACGGGCGACATCAGTCACCTCTCGAAGCCCGAAGAGTTTGATACTGTGGACCAAATATTGAAGAGCGCGACACCCAAGGATGTCTTTTACGTGCCCGGTGAACACGACGTACTGAATGACGACGGGAAGCAGTTCCTGGAGCGTTACGGGAAAGGCAGCAAGGGCGGCGGATGGTACAGCTTCGATAAGAAGGGTGTGCACTTCATCGGGCTGGTCAATGTGATGAATTTGAAGGCCGGTGGCCTCGGAACGCTGGGGCACGATCAGCTTGAATGGATGGAAGATGATGTGAAGCACTTGAAGAAGAGCACGCCAATCGTGGTGTTCGCGCACATCCCACTCTGGTCCGTGTATCCGGAGTGGGGCTGGGGAACGGAAGACAGCGCACAGGCGCTGGCTTACTTGAAAAAATTCGGCTCAGTGACGGTACTGAACGGGCATATCCACCAGACGATGCAGAAGGTCGAAGGAAACGTGACATTTCATACTGCTGCGTCCACGGCGTTCCCACAACCGCAGCCAGGCAAAGCGGATTCGCCGGGCCCGATGAAGGTACCTGCGGAGCAACTGAAGAGCGTCCTGGGCATCACGGATGTGAACTACGTACAAGGCCAACACGCGCTGTCAGTGGTGGATTCCACGCTGGCATAAGCGAGAACTAGCCCGATCAAAAAGCTAAATTGAAAGAAAAATGAGTAGAAAAGGAGAAAAAGCATGAGGAGAAGTGTCTTTACTGCAGGATTGGGAGCAGCGCTTTTGCTCGGTTTGGGAGCACTCGGCGCGGGCCAGACGGGCTTCGTCGCAAGCGCGCAGCAGAAGCTTGAAACAACGGAAGTCAAGATTGACAACTTCACGTTTGGCCCAGCCGCTCTGACCGTGCCGGTCGGAACTACCGTGACGTGGACCAATAAAGACGACATTCCGCACACCGTCGTCAGCACGGACGATCCGAAGGCCTTCAAGTCCAAGGTACTGGACACGGACGAAAAGTTTTCCTTCACCTTTAACAAAGCAGGAACCTATCCGTACTTCTGCTCAATTCATCCGAAGATGACCGGCAAAGTCATCGTGCAGTGAGTGAGGAGCAACCTTGCATCCGTTTGACATAAAAACAGTACTTTTGGCGAAGCACGCGCAACATGTCGTGCTGATCCACTTCCCGATCGCGTTGTTTATCATCGGCGTTCTTTTTGATTTCCTTGCGCAATGGAAGAAGCAGCGTCTCCTGGCAGCAGCGGCCTACTACAACTTGCTCGTCGCGGCGATCGCAACTATACCCGTGGTAGTCACCGGAATTCTCGCGTGGCAGTGGGAACTTGAGGGTCAAAAACTGAAGCGCATCCTCTTGATGCATCTTGTGATGGGATGCGCGTCAAGCGCCCTGATCTGTATGGTGTGGTTCATCCACATGAGAACGCGGCGGAAACAAGAAGAGGTCCTGCCAGGGTACCGCTTGCCAATCGAGGCTGTGACCGTAGTCATCGTCGCACTGACGGGACACCTCGGCGGCTTTCTCAGTGGAGTGAATGGACCAGGATAAACGTTTTCCGAAAACACTGAAACAAGGGATTCTCCAATAACTCAAAGTCCATGTGCAAGATCTTGATCATTTGTCGACGAAGAAGCCATGTCCATCATAGGGGCGCAGGGAGCGGTTATGAGCAATCAAGTTCTGAAATATGTCACACGGGCAAGAGCTTCTTTGATGCTCGGCATACCAGAAGCGGAGCTCAGTCGTATCTCGGAGGAATCAGGATTAGGCCACGTGGAGCGCGTCGGCAACCAGGAAGAAACGTACTTCACCTACGAGGAATTACAGCGGATTTGCATGGTCGCGGCACATCACCTTCAGGCGGCCCGCTAAATCAATGTCTGGAGCACTCTGATGTGCAGCCTTAGCACTTCCCTCCGAATTGCCGGAATGAATTCCGCCCATTCTGTCACGCGAAACTCTTATCTGAACACCAACCGAATGCAGTCTGTGGTCAGCTTGGAGACGATCTGTTAATAAAAGCATTTCTTGAAACGGCCGCCCCGCGCGGCGCCAATGTGATTCTGGGGCTTGAAATCGCGATGGGGATAGGTCTTTTGCTTGGCGCCCGGCTTGCTCGCAAGGGGCGCTTTCAGCAACACGCCTGGTGCCAATCCGCCATAGTGCTTCTGAACCTCGCTGTTGTCGCGTTGATGATGATTCCTTCATTCCGCGTTCATGTGCTTCCCAGGGTTCCGGCCAAGCTGGGCAAGGCTTACTACGCATTGGCGACGGCGCACGGGGCGTTCGGCGCCGTAACCGAACTCGCGGGACTGTACATCTTGCTCTCCGCGGGCACAAGCGTCTTGCCAGAAAAATTGCGAATCACCAAATACAAGGTGTGGATGCGAACCGTCCTCGCGCTTTGGTGGGTCGTGCTGTTACTGGGAATGGCAACCTACACGCGCTGGTACGTGCCGCATTTGTTTCGGAAATAGATTTGCGTTGGATGTTTGAGAGGAAAGAAATTGAAGATCGTCCCGGTTTGCTTGCTTTCCATTTTGAGTGTGTTTGCTCAACGCGGCCATGCACAATCGGGGGCGACATTCGTGCCAGAGGCTAATCCGGGACGACCCACGGTTTCGACGCCGGCGACACTTACACCGGTCGGATACCTACAGTTTGAAAATGGCGCGCTCTTCGCGGAAGACTCGACAGAGTTTTCTAAGCGCATCGGGGTCGGCCAAGTTACCAAACTGTCCGTACTTCCGCGGTTGGAGCTGTTCTTGCAGAGTGAGCCGCTGGCCATCAGTCAGGCAAAAAACCGGACGGCGGTGCATGAAGGAGAGGTCTTCGCAGGCGTGCAAGGGGTACTCTTTGTCGGTGATGAGTCACGGCCAACTGTTTCGATCAGCTATGTTCGGCGGGTTTACGCAAGTGTCGCCCCGGAACTCGACATTGGCACTTTTCGTCAATCAACTTCAATTCTTGTGAGCGAAGACCTCCACGGTTTTCACTTCGATACCAACGGGATACTTTCCGAACAGGTGCTGGGCGGTGTACGTCGAGCGCAGTTCGGACAGACATTGTCCATTTCGCATCCCCTGGGGAAGTTCACAATTTCCGGCGAGATATGGCATTTTTCACAACCATTCGAGAAGGGCAACACCATCGGTAATCTCTGGGCGGTTTCTCGGGCCCTTCGCAGGAATTTGGTGGTAGACGCAGGATTCAATCGTGGACTGACCAAAACGTCCACTCGGTGGGAAGCGTTCGCGGGATTCACATACTTATTACCGCATCGCCTTTGGATGGTCCGCCATGGATCCCAACCGTGAGTTTGCCTCAGTCCCTTCCTTCGTTTTTCTTTGCAATGCCTGTTTGGATGCGTGTCTCTGATTTGTCATTTTCAGTGATTGTTGCGTCGAAACAAGCGTGGAATAAACTGCAAGCAATTTGGTCTATGTAGTCGAAATGCCGACGATGACCATAAACGCAATCGCAAAGGTCACGCCTAGGAAAAACCATGGCTGAATATCAGATGACTCTAATGGATCGGCAAAGAATTGCCAGGGACACGATGGCGTTCTGGTTTGAGACAAACGGGACCGGCTTCGACTTCCGAGCTGGTCAGCATGCCGACTTTGTCCTCAAGAATCCGCCCGTGGTTAGTGAAGGTGATAATTCCCGGACCTTCTCTCTCGCAAGCTCTCCTCACGACAAAAGACCTGTCATGATCGCCATGCGCATGCGTCAGACTGCCTTTAAGAACGCGTTGAACGCTGCCGCTCTCGGCACGAAGTTGGCCGTGAGCCGCCCCAGAGGATCGTTCACATTGCATAGGGATGTAACCAAACCTGCGGTCTTTCTCGCGGGCGGCATCGGGATTACACCGATTCGCAGCATCCTTCAGTGGGCCACCCAGGAACGTCTGCCACACAAACTGTATTTGTTTTATTCAAACCGGGAAGTGGAGGATGGGGCGTTCATCGAAGAATTTGAAAGCATGATTGCGCAGAACCCTAACTTCACCCTCATTCCAACAGTCACTGGGCATAAAAGCTTGGCTTGGCCTTATGAAAGAGGTCATATCAATCGTCAGATGCTGACGCGTTATCTCCACGGGATTAACGGACCTATCTATTACATCGCAGGCCCGTCGGGAATGGTCACTGCAATGACCGGCCTTCTCAATGCTTCAGGCGTGAGTGATGACGATATGAAGATTGAAGAATTTGGGGACTACAAATGTTATCAGAATTCTGCGCAAAGCGATCAAGGCACGGGCAACAATCGCTCAGATTCAGCGGTTTGACAGTTAGTGCGTTGGAGACCCTGTGAAGAGTAGCTTGGTTGCGATTCGTGTTTTCGTCGTTTCGTTCATTTCTCTTCTGCTCTTTTGCATCGTCATTTGGGAATTCCCTCCGCTCGCCGGAGCCCAATCCGGCGTCCCCGACGACGTGAAGCATGACACACCGGGCAAGGTCATTAAGCAGGGTCAACCAGTCCATATCGATGTGGACCTGGCGCTTGTCAACGTTACTGTCACCGACCCGTATAACCGCCTGGTTACGGGCCTTGAGCCCGACAACTTCCGAATCTTCGAAAACAACGTCGAGCAAGAGATCCAGTATTTCTCTTCCGAAGACGTTCCCATTTCCATCGGAGTCATCTTTGATCTTAGCGGCAGCATGGCCAACAAAGTAGGTAAGGCCAAGGAAGCCGCCTTGCAGTTCTTCAAGACCGCTAATCCGCAAGATGAATTCTTCCTGGTCAGTTTCAACGACCGCGCAGAAGTTATAAGCGCATTCACCAATAATGTGGAAGACTTGCAGAGCCACATACTCTCAGCATCGGCGAAGGGCCGCACTGCACTGCTCGATGCGATATTTCTGGGCCTCAACGAGATGAGGACCGCCAGAAACGGCAAACGAGCTTTACTCATCATGTCTGACGGGGGAGATAACAATAGTCGGTACAACGAGAAAGACATCAAGAAACTGGTACGAGAAGCGGATACCCAACTGTACTCCGTCGGAGTATTCGACCCATTTGAGTACCGCAGCCGAACGCCGGAGGAACTCAACGGACCCTCGCTCCTCAATGAAGTGACGGAACTTACTGGTGGGCGCGCTTTTGCGGTAGAGAATGTAAATGAACTGCCCGACATTGCCACGAAGATCGGCGCGGAGTTGCGCAACCAATACATTCTGGGATACCACCCGAGTAATAAATCACACGACGCGCGATGGCGAAAGATCAAGGTCAAGATGCGCGCCCCGAAGGGACTTCCGCCTCTCAGCATCTACGCAAAGACAGGCTACTACGCTCCCAGTCTCTAGATTGTGCTAATCGCAAGTGCAGTCCTTATTCGGCATTGTATGCGGCGTTCACACCAGCGTTAGGACCCGCCTGCCGAATGTCACAAAGCATTCGGCTCTCGGTCGAATGCTCTATACAATTTTAGAAGAAAGCTTTGGCTCCTGAGCAAGCCTGCAACTAGCACACCTGCTTGGGAGGCAGACGCTCTACCAACTACTCGCGAGTTTGGAAGCTGGGATATCGGCTCAGGGCTTTTTTTCGACCGCCCCAGCTCCGTTGTCAAGTCGATTCCCGCGAAGTCTTATTGGGTCTAAAACTCAATCGAGTAGCCTAGAGCGGATTCCCTTTTCCATCATTTTCCAATTAGCCACGATTTTGTTTCAGCTAAGTGCCGCCAGTTCAGCGTGTTAGGGTTTGCTAGAGGAAGCTTGGGAAACGTCTGTTCTACCACTGAACTACGCCCGCTAGTTATTTCTAATTATATTTAACTAATTGACCGTCCGTACAGCGGTTTGAGTAATTCTGCTTCAGGCCTGGAGATTGGAGCAGCTCAGTCTTTTCCATGATTGGTTGACATTCCTGAGACCGCTACCACGCTCTGGTAGATCAGTTTCCCCCCAACAAACGTTTCAAGCACCTTCACATCCTTCAGCTGGTCACTTGGAACGGATAGCACATCCCGATCTACCACGATGAGGTCGGCCAGTTTGCCAACTTCCAAAGAACCTTTCTGGTTCTCCTCGAATCCGACGTATGCCCCATTCAAAGTGTAAAGCCTGAGGGCCTCAAGAATTGTCAGTCGCTCCTCTGGAGCAATCACTTCTCCTGTGGCTAAATCTTTACGCACCACCGCCGACCAAATTCCCCACCAGGGACTTATAGGAGTCACTGGTACGTCCGAGCCGGCGGCTTCAATGATTCCGTTCTCCATGTAGGATTTTGCCGGATACGACCAGCGAACTCGCTCCGGACCATACTTTCTGAACCAGCTTCCAATCCAATATACGAATGGTGGGTTCCCATCGACAAGCACATGCAATTCCTTCATACGTTTTTGGATTGCCGGCGTGGAAATCCCAGCATGGACAATTCGAAAACGAGGATCCTTCAAATCGAGCGCTTTCTCTGTGGCCTGGTAAGAATCCAAGACCTCGTCCATTGCGCGATCGCCAATCGCGTGAGTCTCCAATTGCCAGCCGGCGCGAGCGGCTATCAGATGTGCTTTTTGCATGTCCTCAGGTGTCCAGCGAAGTACGCCGAGATTTCCAGGTTCAGCTTCGGCTGGGGGATGATAGATGGCAATTGTGCGCGCCCCCATCCCTCCATCCGCAAACATTTTGGCTGCGCCGAATTTCAAGTGGGCATCGCCGAATCCGGTATGAATGCCCATCTGAGCCAGCTTATCGGCATCTTCAATGCTGGCGATTCTTGGCGACATTTGGACGCGAATGCCTAGCGAGCCTTTCTGATGAGCCTCCTGGTAACCGCGTATCTCTTCCGAAGAAATGAAAATGTCATGGATGGTCGTCAAACCCAACGCCGAAGCTCGCTCAGAAATTAGCTCGGCGGCCTGCGTGTTGATGTCCGGCGAGTCGAGCGGCAATAGTCTCGCGACAAGCTGCATTGCCGTGTCTTTCACGATCCCGGTCGGCTCGCCGGAGGCATCCCGCTCGACCACACCACCCGCAGGAGCAGGCGTATTGCGTGTGATTCCGGCCAGAGCTAAAGCTGCGCTGTTTGCAGCAGCGAGATGCCCGCTGACATGATCGAGGTAGACAGGGTTGTCCGGCGATACAGCGTCAAGGTCTTTGCGAGTGACATAGCGATGCTCACTGAATTTTGAGTCATCCCAGCCTGCGCCAGTAATCCATTTGCCTTTAGCAGTCTGGGAGGCACGCTCCCGTACCATTGTGACGACATCAGCGATAGAATGCACCTTGGGATACGTCACGTCCAACTGTTTTCGCAGGATTCCTTTAGCCCACTCCATGGCGTGGGTATGAACATCGATCAAACCTGGCAAGATGGTCTTGCCTTGCAGATCAACCACACTGGTCCGTTTGCCTTCGCACTCAGAAATTTCTTGGTCCCCACCAACTGCCAGAATTCGGCCGTCACGAATCGCCATCGCCGTGATCGAGGGATGTGCCGAGTCCATGGTGATGATGTGACCATTACGCACGATCAGGTCAGCATCTTGGCAAGGGGCCGCAGCGGCAATCAGAGCAAACAGCAAAGAACAAAACAGGACAAGAATACTTGGGGTGATAAGTCGAAACCTTCGCATATCAGCTCCTTCGAGTTAGACCAAAGAACGTATTCTAGTTGAAAAATCTCAGGCGGTCGGTTAGTGGCACATGGGCGCCAATTTGGAGATTCCCTGGACGGAATCCACCCAAGGGAACTCCCTGCCGTCACTAAAGATATAGAAAGTTGCTCCATTCGGAAGGAGCGCAACGATATTTCCGCCATATCCAGCCATCAAGGAAACCCAGAAATTGCACGAGTATTGCGGAAATTCCGAAGTCGTGACGTACTTGCCCCAAAAGCCGTGGGCGTAACGCCGAGTATTCGGTGTAGGGGGTTTGTTGCTGCCCAATTGCGGTGGACCAAGAGCGGAAGCGAAGCTAGTACCCAAGATTGGAACGCCCACGTCTGCAGCGTTTGGTGCGCGGAACAATGCTTCCTTCAGGCGAGTGGGTTCCAGAACCTGAGAGCGATCGATTACGCCACCACTGTTGTTGAGAAAATTCCCGATCTTGGCGATGTCGTCTTTGTTAAAGAACAATCCATAGTATCCGCTAGGTGCTCCTGTCGTGCTGTTCTCCGTTCGGATCGTTGTTAAGCCACCCGCGCTGACATGAAGAGGTTTGTAAACGTCGCCGCAGACCAAATCGAAGATGTCAGCGCCTTTTCCTTTCTGCTGCTTTAGATAGGCGTTCATCGCCTGAGTGAGAACGAATGTAGCCGAGCTCTGATAAATCCACTTGGTTCCGGGAGGCGCATAGTTCTGCTTAAATGCGAAGGCGTCCACCAATTTCGCTCCGTAGGATTCGTCCACCAGGAATTTATCCATCTTCGGACTGTCTTCATCCACCTCATACGCATCGAGGTTGTAATTGCCTGTGGCCATGTCCGACGCGTTGCCTAAGGTCGTGATATCCCAGTTTCCTCCGATTGAAGTTTCGGGGATGAGGCTCTTGATTAGGTGGTTGTAAACACTTGTCCCGTAAAGCTGACCTAGCCGCATCAAGGCCACGCCGGCGAATACTGATTTGGCGATCGAGTAGGAAGGTAACCGCATATCGCCGCAAAAGGCATAGGTGCCAAAGCGCGTTCGGCATCCGGCAGTGTAGTTGACACCGTTGATGACCAACCCGTACGTGGTGATGTCTTCCGGGTGCTTATAGGCAACCGCAAAAGCAGAAGGATTGATTCCAGCGTTTGGGAAGTCCGAAGCCAGGGCGTCGAATGGTTTCGTCGGCATCCGATGTGCGATCTCAGCCGCATGGTTCTCCTTCAGCGCGAGAGCTCCCGGCACTACACCTGGATTGTAGGTGGCCGAAGCGAATCCCCACAGGTTGAATTTCATCGGATAGCAGGTTTCCTGTGTGATCTGATAGTAGGCGTTGGAAACTTTCGCGGATTTAGTGTTGCTGAAGAGGAAGGTCATCTCCCCGTTGTGTACGCAGTTCTGGTTGCGCTGGACGAGGGCAAACGGGAAGGAGGCTCGCATGTAACCGTCGTCGCCGTCCTCTCGCCACACTCGGCCTGGGCCAAGGATGTAATTCCAAGACAAGCTTCCCGTGATGGTCAATCCCTGCACCACCGGAATCAGATGACTTCCGCTCTGGACAAATTGATAGTTAAACGCAGGAAGATGTTTCCAGGCTGAATCGCTTTCAGGAATGATTCGAAAAATATCGGAGAACTTAGAAAAGGTGCCGCTCTTCTCCAGATCTTGGAGCGCCAAAGTGCCCTCAAAAACTTCGGTAGGCTCCGCTGCATTCGCGGGGATTGCGAACCCCGCAGTGTCATCGACTGGTGTCGACGGTACGATCCCCGCGAACAACTGCTTGCGTGTAAGCATCGTCCGGCTCACATCGCCTTTACCGGGAAACACATTGCCGGGGTTGGGCGAACTCTGGGCGCGCACGGCTGATGCAAGCAGACCCCATAGGGTTGAATACATCAGGAAATGAGCGCAAGTAGAAATGAGCTTCATGAGACTTCCCGTGCCTATTCTCTTCCTGCTCAAAAGAATCAAAACGTTGGCGGGGTATTGACCCAAAACAAGATGGTTTCTTCGTCGCTCAAGCTCTTCCACCGGTGAGCATGAGTGCTTTCAAAGTGCAACGTATCCCCAGCAACCAACGTGTACCGCTCTACTTCGTCCAGCCAAACTTCTAGCGAGCCTTTTAATACGTGAATAAACTCCTCTCCTTCGTGGTGGTAAGAACCTCCGCTCGATATTCCAGGCGCGATTCGGAAAATGTGAGGTTCCAATTGTGATTTGCCGAGGATCAGGAGTTCCATCTGCACGCCGGGCTCGGGCCTGAGCACTTTTCGGTCGGTTGGGCGAACGAGACGATGAGCCTTGCTTTCATCGTCCGCGCCGAACATTGACAGCACGTTCGTCTTGTAGATCACGGCCAGCCGCTGCAGGGTGGCAACGGAAGGTTTCGCGCGCCCACGTTCGATGGCACTCAAGAAGCTGATCGAAACTCCTGCTTGTCGCGCCACCTGAGCCAAGGTGTAGCCCTGTTTGCGTCTTAACTTCAGGAGGTGGTCGCTCACACTCGCCGTGGTGCGCTTCCGCAAACGAGCTTGCTTCTCGTTGAATGACTCCTTCGTCGGAAGCACCTGGGCGACGCCTGCGAGGTTTAGCCCCTTGTCTTTGCGCAAGTGCAGGATCCGCTTTCCTGCTTCAACGTCGTCTGATGTATAGAGGCGATATCGCCCCTGGCTGCGCACAGGCCTAATTAGGCCAACCTGCTCCCAGGTGCGAAGTGAGGACGGGCTAACCCCGAGAATCTTGGATACCTGGGAGATTTTGAAGTAGAGATGCTGCTTTTTCATCAGCGCACCAAGAATGGCCGTATTCTTCCCGACTTTCGCAATTTGGTCAAGTTGTCTCCGAGCCTCTACAGGAAACTCAACAAGGTCCTCACAACCGAGCTTGATGACTGTGTCAGTCACAGGTCTTTCGACGTTGACTACGATCGGATCCGGTCCATCGTTAAGATAGTTCTTGACAATCTCTACTCAAATGGAGATAAGGTTGTCGAAATCTCACGGATTCCCGGAAAGGGGCGGCGTCTGAGCATGAAAACGAACCCAGTGTTGAGAACAGCAGACAGCCGAGGACCGTGAGCCGGGGGTATTCATGCGATCGAAGAGTTTTCTTTGGATGGCAGCAGTCGTTTTTGTTTGTCTTACTTTCGTGGGCGTCATCGCGGTAGACGCACAGCTCACGGAAGGCACCATCGTTGGCAGTGTGACCGACCCCTCGGGGGCGGCGGTGTCTGGCGCCAAAGTTGTAGTGAAGAATGTTGGAACAGGGGCGTTCTTAGAGCTCACCACTGACGATATCGGGTTTTACCGCGCACCTCATCTCTCGCCGGGCGCCTACCAGATTCGTGTTGAGAAGACCGGTTTCAAAGCGGCGATCGTGGAAAACGTTGCTGTCAACGTAAATTACACGACCCGCACAGATGTTGCTCTTCAGATTGGCAGCACGCAAGAGAGCGTAACAGTTTCCGAAACGATTCCCCTCGTGCAAACCGAAGAGGGACGTCTCAGCGGCACCGTGTCTACTCAGGAGATCACGCAACTCCCGCTGAATGGCCGTCAGGTTTATCAACTAGCAACGCTGCAACCGGGCGTCACGGCCACCACCGCTCCGGTGATCTCCAGCGTTCCCTCGCCCACATCCTCGGTGACGTTTGATTTCGGCTTCATTGCCAATGGGTCCACGCCGCGCGGCAACAACTTCGTTCTAGACGGCAATTCCAACAACAATGAGTGGCTCGGCGGACAGCCGTTGATCTACCCCTCGTTGGAAGCCATTGAAGAAATCCAAGTTCAAACTCTGAACTTCTCAGCCGAATACGGGCGCAACAACGGAGCGATCGTGAACGTCATTACTAGGGCGGGCACAAATGATCTTCACGGAACCGTTTTTTATTCCGGTAGAAACACTGCTTTCGATGCCAGAAACACCTTTGATTCACCTGGCCAAGCCTCCCCTTTGCATCTGAACCAGTTTGGATTTTCAGTGGGTGGGCCGATTATTAAGGATAAGACCTTTTTCTTCGGGAATTACGAGGGCTCCCGGCTGAAGCTGGGTAACCCAGCGCAGATAATTACAGAGACACCCGATTTCCGTAACAGTGTTATTGTCAATTTTCCGACTAGCATAGCGGCTCTGTTCTTCAAGGACTTTCCTGGGCCAGCCTGCATCCCCGGAACATCGTTCTCTACTGGAAGCGTCGTACCCGGTGCAACGAACCCTTTTGCCGTCGGTCCAGTGTCACCAGCCCAGGACGACAAATGCAAGGCAGTTGCGCCGAACCTCTCGTCAAACTCCTCAAATCAATACATGATCCGGATGGATGAACACTTGAACCCCCATGACCAAGTCTTTGTCCGGTGGGTGGCCAACAAAGCATCGGGCGATGTGGCTCCCCAGGAACTGGGTGCCGCAGCAAGGGGTATTGGAGCTCCATTTGACGGGTTCTTCGCCGACTTGGGACTCGGTTACAGTCATGAGTTCTCCAGCGCGACTCTGAACGACCTGCGGTTTTCATACAGCCGGAATAACAGCAAGATCTCGGTCGTTATTCCCCCAAATACTAAGACGGCACAAATCCTGAAGAGCGCAGGGCTTCCGGCGGATGCCTTTGCGGCGATCACATTCGATGACGGCGTAACCGGATTTGGTGGCGAGACCTTTATCCCGAGGGCGTTCGTCTTCAACACGTTTGGCGTCAACGAAGCCCTTACCCACATGGTTGGCAGGCACTCCATTAAGATTGGCTTCCAATCGCGGCACATCCAGGAGAATAGCAACTATCAACTTGATACCCATCCGGACTATGAATTCAATAGCATCTACAACTTCGTGAACGACAACCCGTGGCTAACCTTTGCCCTCGTAAATCGCGATCCGGCGAGCCCGAATTTCGGCCACTTCACGGATGCTCCTCGCCATTTTCGGTGGTCTCAGTGGAGTGCCTTTGTCCAGGATGACTGGAAGATTCGCTCACATCTGACACTAAATCTGGGACTTCGCTACGATATTTTCGGTAGCCCCAGCGAAACCAAGGGAATCCTCAGCAATATGATTCTAGGCCCAGGGAGTACTCGGTTTGCTCAGATCGCCACCGCTAGCGTGGGCCGCGTGAAAGAACTGTGGAGCACTAACTATAAGAACTTTGCGCCCCGCATAGGGCTAGCTTGGGATCCCACAGGGAAGGGCACAACGGCAATTCGCAGCGGCTTCAGTATTGCCTACAATGAACCCTATTCAAACCTCTACACCAACGCCTCACGTTTGGATCCGCCAGACTCAGCCATTCCTGTGGAATTCCCTTCTCTCGGACAAGGTACCAAGATCAATTACACGTTCCCCTTCCAGCCAAGTCCCGACTACGCGAATCCTGTTTCGGCGAACGGCGGAATACAAGGGCTCACCTTCGAGCCGAGTGGAGTAGACCCCCACTTAAAGACGGCGTATGCGCTGCAGTGGTTCCTCGGCGTCCAGCACCAGTTTCTTCGCGATTATGGATTCACGATCAACTACGTGGGGACGCGCGGGGTCGGCGGCTATACTCGGGAAGACTTCAATCGATTCAACGGGGATGTATGCAATGCCACCACATGCGATTTTACGATCAACCGGCTGAATCCCGGTTGGAGCCAGATCTTCTACATTACCAACGAGAGTCAGTCCATCTACCACGGCCTGAACGCCCAACTTCGCAGGAACTACACACATGGATTCATGTTCGTGGCCAACTACACGTATGGAAAGGTCCTTGACAACGTCACAGAAGGGGGCTTGGGCGACTACTTTAACGTGAGCGGCCATGGCCTGGACTACAGCGGTGTCCAGAACATTCAGAATCCTGGGGCGGATCGTGGACCTTCGGAGTTCGATGTCCGGCACCGTTTCACCCTGTCGGGGCTGTGGGCGCTACCTTCCCCCAAAGGAAGTCCTGCACTCAACAAGGTGCTCGGCGGCTGGCAGTTGAATACTATTGTCTCGTTACAATCGGGCCGACCCTTCGACGTGTATTGCGGATTCGCTTGGTTCCAAGGTTGCGATTTCAATATGGACGGCCTGCAGTATGACCGCCCGAATCGCCCAGCAAATGTCAAAACGAGCGGATTCAGCAACCAACAGTTCCGCGGTGGCGTGTTCGGCAGTCCCTCACAGACGATCTCAGGGGGTGGTACTGTAACGCATTCGCCGGCGATTGATGTTTTCTGTCCTAACGGGATCGTCGCGTTCTTTAATGGGACGCCCTGCTTACCGGTGGGAACAAACGGTAACCTTAGCCGAAATGCTTTCCGCGGCCCTGCTTTCAAAGAGGTCGATCTGGGGCTATCCAAGGATACGAAGGTACGCGAACGCCTGACGATCCAGTTCCGGGCCGACGCCTTCAATCTTTTCAACCGTGTGAATCTCTTCAATCCGGATGGAAACTTGGGCAGCCCGACGTTTGGGCGGTCGACCGCCGCGTTTGCCCCGCGAGTGATACAACTCGGCCTAAAGCTCCTCTTCTGAGGAGTGATGAGCGGACAAGGGGCCGCGGCCCCTTGTCCCCCCGCGACTGAATAGGACCAGTTGATCATCCCATTGATTGTCGATCCGACAAACACCTATTCCTGGGCATTCTATAGTCCAGGAGTTAACACTCATAGATTTATCCATCCCCGATGAAAAGCATTCTCGGGGTTATGACCGCGGGCAATTATGCCTCTCGCACCGCTTCGTCACGGCGGCGGACAGCTCAGTATTTTGCTTTTTTGACTCACGATTTGGTTCGGAGTATACCTTGTCCCGCGCAATACAGGAGCACACAATGGATCTCAATCCCAAGTTGTGGAGACTCGCCTTCGCTCTCTTGTTTCCCTTTGCGATTCCCGCGCCCGCGCAAGAACAGCAACAGCCGCCTGCGTTTCCCGCTATCCCGATCGATGCCAAGGAAGAACAGGTTCGCCAAGCAGTGGCACTCGTCAGGGCTGGCCAGAAGCTGACTCCCAAAGACTGGCCCAATGGAGCACGCCTTGCCGTCTGCCTCTCTTTCGATGTAGATAATGAGTTGCTGTGGAGGAACACACCACTGCCCGTTCCTCTCTCACAGGGAGAGTACGGCGCCACCACGGGTTTACCTCGCATCTTGGATCTTCTAGACCGTCAGCAGGTCCCGGCCTCCTTTTACATTCCTGCCATGAGCGCTGCCCTCCACCCCAACATGATTCAGGACATTGTCCGGCGCAACCGCCATGAGATCGGTGTTCATGGCTGGATGCACGAAAACCTGCCCTCCATCGGAGATGCGGCAAAGGAAGAGCAGCTACTGACCCAGTCCCTCGAATACCTGACCAAGGCCGCCGGCAAGCGTCCGGTGGGCTTCCGCGCTCCCTCCTGGGCTTTCAGTCAGCACACCCTCGATCAGATTCGCAAAGCCGGCTTCTTGTATGACAGCAGCTTCATGGCAATGGATGAGCCCTATGAGCTGCTCGCCAATGGACACAAGACCGGCATGATTGAGCTCCCCATCAACTGGATCGCGGATGACTATCCTTACTACGAACCTCAGGCGGCAGGCTCCCTTCCCGATCCAGACCTGGTCTACCAGGTCTATAAAGCCGAGTTCGACGCTGCCTATCAGGAACGCACTCTATTCATCCTCACCATGCATCCCCACATCACCGGCCACCGCTCGCGCATCGCGCAGCTCGAGAAGCTGGTCACCTACATGAAGTCGAAGCCCGGAGTATGGTTCGCAACTCTGGAGCAGGCGGCGGATTACATGAAGCAGACCAACGCCGGTCAGTAGATTTCTGCCCCGTTCGCGGGACCCGGCGTTTGCACCACAGTTTTGAGCAGACTCTTGCGTTTCGCGCTAGTGGCAGTTGTTTCCACTTGTTTGCGACGCCCCTTCTTCGCCGCAAGTGCCTGGTAAGTCGTGCCAGCTCAACCGGTCGATGCCAAATTTTTTGCAACTTTCTAGCACCCTACTTGAATCAATGGAGGAAGTTCTTTTTCGGTTGAGCTAGAAGGCAGGATTGATCGTGTGGGTCGCCAAAATCTCATTCGCACCCCAAAGGGCCCGGTTCGCCGTCGCAAAGGCTTGGTTGTCATTGATCCAGAGTTGTCCTTCGCCCAAACAAAAACGGCAAATTTGACGGAAACTAACGGTGTAGATAATTTTGTAGCTGAAGAAGCCTCTCAAGCCCAAGCGCTTCATTCAATTTCAACAGGCAAGATGCAACAGGCTCATTATCAATCGCTTCGAAACAACAGAATTTCATAGATTTCAATAATGTCTGAAATCTGGTTCGGGACCAGGAGGTCGATGGTTCAAATCCATTCGCCCCGACCACTTCTCATCTCCCCTGAAGGCAAAGTTTCCCACCCAAGCAACGAACCGCATTTTTCATCCGGTCGTGAAGTAGAAAAGCTAGCTCTTCGGCGCGAGCGAAAAAGCTTGTATATGGAGCGCTTCCGCGAGGATCGCGTCGCGATGCCCTCGAACGGAGGCGGCTTCGCGGCCCAGGTGAAGTTCACTTGCGGCGCGAGCCTTGGTGACGGCAGAGAGTTCCGTTCCCGGCGTCGTGCTCAACAGGCCTTCTGCGCGAAGGAAGCAAGCAAAGACAAAACGTTCGGGTTTACCCTGGCGCTGGAGGAGCTGGCCGTAGTTGACCCAGTCGGACGCGGCGCTTCGCGGGTCGGAGAGCGAAGCATCGAGCGTCAGAGCGCGCTGGTAGGATTGCACGGCTGCCGCAGCCTTACCCTGTTTTTCTTGTAAGTCGGCGAGATGGACGAGTGCCAGGCTTTCGATAGTTTTTTCACCGGATTTTTCCGCAAACTGGATAGCTGCCTGATAGCCCTGCATTGCTTCCGCGGTGTGACTTACGGCAGCGTCCGCGTCGGCGACTTTCACGAGCACCGCGAGTACGACAGAAGTCTCGCTTCGATGGTCGTTCTGATGTGCCGCGACGATTTTCAGATAGGCACGGTAGTGGCGCGCGGCGGCCTGGGCTTCGCCGTCCTGGTCCAGGAACTGTGCGAGATAAAGCTCCGCGTTGGATTGTTGCGGGTCGATCTCGACGGCGCGCCGCCAGCTATCGAGCGCTTCGTCTTCGTGACCCTGCCGATGCGCCAGCAGGCCATAGTTCACCAGCGCATTGGCGTCGCGAGGGAATCGCCCAAGAATCTTCTGGTACAGAGAGTAAGCTTCGGCGTCGCGCCCGGCCTCGATCAAGCCACGCCCATAAGCTTCTTGCAACGATAAATCTCCGGGATTCAAGGAAGCCGCGCGCTGGAGAGCCGCGACTGCGGCATCGTGTTGCCCGGAAAGCGCTTCTGCCTTGGCTATGCTTGTTTGTATTGCGCTGTCATTCGGATTGAGATGTGCCGCGCGCTGAAGTGACGCGAGGCTCGTGTCCTGGCTGGACCAGAAAAAATGCAATTGATCGACCGCGCCCCAGGCGAAGAGGATAGCAGCGGCGCCAATTCGAAGAGCCCGAGCGGCAAAACTTTTTCCCGCCAGCCAGCGAGCCGCGGCAATGGAATTGTTTTGTGAGTCTGCGGCCGTTGTTACCATTTTTTCGCGCCTATTCAGAAGAAGAGCGGCAATCCGCGAATCGCGCAGCTTCCAGAGGGCGCCATCTAGGATGAAGTGGTGGATATTGACCAGCGCAGTGAAGGTGAGAAAGCTGGCGGCAAAGTCTGCGTGAAAAACACGGCTGACGATCCACGGGCCGGGAACGAAAAGCGCAATTCCACCGGCGACGAGAGTTACGAGATAGCGTGAAAATTTCCACTGCGTATCACCGGCGGCGCGAGCTTCGCGCGCCTGGTAATAGCTGGTGATCCAGAGATATTGCGTGGAATGCAGCACCGCGAGAATGCCGCTGCTGTAGCGCGTCTGCGGAATTTCCCGGCCGCTTGCCAATTCGATCAGCGCGGGCAGAAGAAACCACAGGAATTGCGTCACCGCGAGCGTGAACGGAGCGACGATGGCGCGGACGCTGCTGCGGCGCGCCAGGGAAACAAGCGCCCACCCGCTAGAGGCGACGAAGAAGAGAGCAAGGATCGCTCTGGCAGGCAGAGTGAATTTTGCCGGAAGGCCGAGAGAGAGGACCAGCGCATCGCCGGAGGCGCCGGTATGAAAGCTGAGCATCAGCAGTACGTAAGACGCGAGGAAAGATAGATGAAGCGCGCGGCGCTCGGCTGAAGTGGGCGAAATGCCGGCGCGGCGCGCGAACATCATCAGCAAGCCGAAGTTTTGTCCCGTGTAATGCCACGGGCTCCAGCAGATGTACAGCGTGAAGATCCAGGGGAGCAGCGCGTACCACAGGTGCGCGAGAACGCCGGCGAGAGCGAGGAGCAACGCGACATGCACGGTAAAGATGCGATATTTCGCGAACTCCGAATGCGTGTGATAAGCACGATAGACCGTGGCCATGAAGTGGGGATAATTGAAAAGGAGCGCCAGGAAATAGAACGCGAAGACCCAAGCGCGGGAATACGATTGTGCCGTGTAAAATGCCAGCAGCAAGAGCGGCGCAGACCAGGCTCCGCAGCCGACGACAAGATCTAGCCACGGGCGATAAATCCATGGACTCGGCAAAGTTTGGAGAACAGGCGTGCTGACCGGGGAACGAGTCTCGAGCACGGTGCTCATACTAGAGAAGTGCGATACGTGAGATTGCTTTTGCGTAGCATGATCGGGCGGCGATTACAGAATATCGTGAGACGCCGCCCCCGTTGCCGTCCTCAATGTTCGGATGTGGAAACGATAAACCCTGGGCGAAAGGAACAGCCCGGATTGGAACCTGAAGCTTGACGCATTGCTATGCGCGTCAAGCGCAGTGTCAGATCGCAAGAGCGCGGAGCAGCAAGCCAGCAAGCATGCCGCCAAGAAGCGGCCCGACAACGGGAATCGGCGCGTAACTCCAGTCGGAGCTTCCTTTGCCTGCGACAGGAAGAATGGCGTGGGCGATACGCGGGCCGAGGTCGCGTGCGGGATTGATGGCGTATCCGGTGGTGCCGCCGAGCGAAAGGCCAATCCCCCACACAAGGCTTCCCACGAGATAGGCGCCGAGGCCTGCAGCAGGTCCCGTCGCTGAAGCATTCTTCGAGAAAATCGCGCCGACTACGAAGACGAGCACGAAAGTAGCGATGACTTCGCTCAGAAGATTTGGAATGAGGCTGCGAATCGCAGGTGCTGTACTAAAGCAGCCAAGTTTCGCGGAAGCATCTGAAGTTTCTTTCCAGTGCGGCAGGTAGTGTAGCCAGACGAGCGCGGCACCGAGGATGCCACCGAGAAGTTGCGCCATCAGATAAGGAGCCACTCTCGAAAAATCCCCAGAGCGCACCGCGAAACCCAGCGTCACCGCGGGATTCAGATACGCATCGCTGCTGCCGCAGGCAATGGCGGTGAAGACGCCTGCCATTACGGCAAACGCCCATCCCGCCGTGATGACCAGCCAGCCGCTGCCTTCGGCTTTTGAACGCTTGAGCAGTACGCCGGCGACAACACCATTCCCGAGAAGCACAAGCATCGTCGTGCCGAGGAATTCACCGAGGATGGGCGACGTCATGCAAGACCTCCTCCATCAGGATTCGATCCAATCGAATGATCGCGTGACGGCTTTTTTCCACTGCCGGTAGAGTACTTCACGTTCGGCCTCCGCGAGGTGCGGCCTCCAAGTATGGTCGACGGCCCAATTGGCGCGCAGCTCATCGAGGCCGCCAAAAAAATTCACGGCCAGCCCCGCGGCATAAGCCGCACCAAGAGCTGTTGTTTCCTGAATTACCGGACGCACGACTTCGCGATTCAGCATGTCGGCCTGAAATTGCATGAGCAGGTCGTTCTTGACCATCCCCCCATCGACGCGCAGCGTTGCCAGCGAAATCTGCGAATCTTTCTCCATGGCCTCAACGACTTCGCAAGTCTGGAATGCAGTTGCTTCGAGAACCGCGCGCGCCACGTGGCCCTTATTTGCATAGCGCGTTAGACCGGTTACAACGCCGCGCGCATTTTCCTTCCAATAAGGCGCATAAAGCCCGGAGAATGCGGGGACGAAGTAAACTCCGCCATTGTCGCTGACCGTACGCGCAAGCGATTCGATATCGGCGCTCTTCTGGATCATGCCGAGGTTGTCACGCAGCCATTGCACCAGCGCACCAGCAATAGCGACGCCTCCTTCGAGCGCATACCGCGCCGGCTCGTTACCGAATTTGTAAGCGACCGTGGTAAGCAAGCCGAAATTCGAAGGCACCAGGCGTTCGCCCGTATTCATCAGAAGAAAACATCCCGTGCCATACGTATTTTTCACTTCGCCAGGATGGAAGCACGCCTGGCCTACAAGCGCCGCCTGCTGGTCGCCGAGAATGCCGGCAACAGGTACGCCGGAGATGGCTGGCAGCGTGGCCGTGCCATAGACTTCGCTGCTGGAGCGCACTTCCGGAAGCATAGCGCGGGGAATCTCGAAGGCAGCGAGCAGCTCAGCATCCCAATCGAGCGTTTTCAAATTCAGCAGCTGTGTGCGGCTGGCGTTGGTCACGTCCGTGACATGAACGCCTCGCTTCGGCCCGCCCGTGAGATTCCACACGAGAAAGGTATCGATATTGCCGAAGAGTAGATCGCCCGCGGCAGCCTTCTCTCTCGCGCCCGGAGCATTTTGCAAAATCCAGCGCAGCTTCAAACTGCTGAAATACGTGCTCAGCGGCAGGCCCGTCTGCGCGCGAAAGCGATCCTGCCCGCCGCTGCGCGCGAACCGCGCGACATCCTCGGCCACGCGCGTGTCCTGCCAGACGATCGCGTTGGCGACGGGCTTGCCAGTGGCGCGCTCCCATACAACCGTGGTCTCGCGCTGGTTGGTGATCCCAATCGCCGCGAGGTCCGTTGGCCGCAGGCCGCGCTGCGCGAGCGCTTCGCCAATGACTTCTTCCGTGCGGCGCAGAATTTCCAGCGCGTCGTGCTCGACCCAGCCAGGCTTGGGGAAAATTTGTTCGTGCTCTTTTTGCGCGACCGCGACAACACGAGCCGCTCTGTCAAAAACCATGAACCGCGTGCTGGTCGTTCCCTGATCGATTGCCCCGATATAGCTCTTCACTGTTTTGTCCCTTGCGGAGTCCCGGAGCGTTCAGAAACCCATTGATATTACTCGCATAAGCAGCTGCCGCATCTCTTTCTTCACGGACAGACCAACCCAGCTCGCAACACGGTCAAGATATATACGATTTCACCTGAGCTGCATCAAAGTATAAGGGAATAAGAAAGGGAGTTACTTTGATGAAAAATCGCTTTTCGTTTAGCAAGGGGTTACTGTATTTTGCCGCGGCCATCGCGGTGCTGGGACTAATGGCTTCAAGCCTTGCCGCGGCGGGGCCGAACGCCGTCACCATGACGGTTACGGCGGTTGGAAAAAAGAATACCGCCCCACCCAGCATTGCCAAAGAAGATGTCCAGTTGTACGAAGGCAAGGAACGTGTTCAGGTCGCGGACTGGGAGCACGCCGAAACGCTCTATTTGGCCGTATTGATCGACGATTCGCTGGACAGCACTGTGGCCACTCAATTTGGCGACCTAAAGGCATTTATGATGGCTCAACCGAAAACGACGTCCATTGCCGTGTTTTATGGGCGCAATGGCACAGCCATGGTGGCGCAGGATTTCACCCCGGACCACGCGCTCGCCGCAAAGGCCTTGCGCATTCCGCTCGGTGGTTTCGGTGCGTTTTCCACTCCCTATCTGACGTTATTGGACCTGATGAAACGCTGGCCAGCCACGGGAGACCGCCGATCGATTCTCCTGATCTCGTCGGGCATCGATTATTTCCGCGGGAATTTTGGCCCGACGAATCCCGACCTCGAGTCCACCATCGAACGCGCGCAAAAGGAGAATATCAACGTCTGGACGATTTATTCTCCGGATGCGGGGCACAGAGGCGAAAGTCACTTCCGTGCCTTCTATGCGCAGGGCAACCTCAGCAAGCTCTCCGATGAAACCGGCGCGGAATCTTATTATCTCGGATTCGGAGTTCCCGTCACCTTCAAGCCGTACCTTGACGAAATCCAGCTGCACCTGAACAACCAGTATCTGCTGACCTTCGATTCCAGCCGCGGCGGAAAGAAGGGCCGCTTTGAGCGTATGCGAGTCGTCACGGAAGTGCCCAAAGTGGAGTTTCTGACGCCTTCGGAGGTGTATCTCCCCGCCGCGGAATGACTCCGACAAACACGCGTTGGGCAACATGGGAGGGCGCGGGTCAACGGGCCCGCGCTTTTCTTTGCAAGGATCAGTCGTCCGAGCGGCCGGCGGAAACGGCGCGAGTGGAATCGCGGATGACCAGCTCAGGATTCATCTTGTGCCGCGCGATGTTCCGTTCCCGCTTTTCAAGGCCTGCGTTGATTCCTTCCATGATGATGTTGACCGCAAGTCCACCCATGGCCTCCAGCGGCTGGCGCACCGTCGTGAGCGAGGGCGCCGCGAGAGCAGAGAGCGCCACGTCGTCAAAGCCGGTGACAGAACATTGCTCGGGCACTTTCACCCCTGCCTTCGCCAGTGCGCGCGCTGCTCCCAGGGCCGTGAGGTCATCGAACGCCATCAGCGCCGTGAAGGGCTTCTTGCGGTGCAGCAATTCTTCCGTCAGACGGAAACCGCCGTCGAAACTGGAGTTGGGATCGAAGGATTCCGGGAGCTGCAGCGCCAATCCCGCATCGATCTTGAGGCCGGCGCCATGCGCAAACTTCTGGATGCCGCGCCAGCGCGGTGCACTGTCGATTAGCATTTTCGGACCGCGGATGAACGCAATTTTGCGGTGGCCTAACTGGTAGAGATGTTCGAGGGCCAGCCTCGCCCCGTTTTCGTTATCGACCATCACGGAGCTCACCTTATCCCCGGGTAGCTCCCAGCCGATGGTAGTCGCAGGAATGTTGCGCTTACTCAGATCGGCGAGAAGATGGATGTCGACGAACAGCCAATTGGCGACCACGATCAATGCTTCCACGTGCCGCTCCAGCAACATTTCGAGGTAGCGCTCGAAACGGTTTCGCTGGTTGTGCGCATCGGCGAATATCGCGAGGTATCCCGCTTGGTAGAGCGCATTCTCAATGCCGCGCAAGATCGGCGTGCAATAGGGGTCCGTAATGTCGAAGAACATCAAGCCGACGCTGTGGGTTCGATTGCTGCGCAGAAAGCGCGCCATGACATTCGGGCGGTAGCCGAGTTTTCTGGCGGTTTCCTCAATGCGTTTTTTCGTGGCCGCGGCAATGTAACGAGCCAGTGGCGCGTTGCTGAGGACAATGGAGACTGTCGCAGGTGAGAATCCACTGGCCTTCGCGACGTCCCGCATCGTGATCGCGAGATTCTTCTCGTTCGCCCGCTTCAATTGGACACGCCTCCGGGGCCATCATCATCCAGCGAAGGCGACGCAAATTGCAACCGGGGAGTGTGCTTCGACGTGTTTATTCCACGGGGACTTCGAAAGAGAGCGGCTCGAGGAATCCGCGTGTCTTCCAAGTGCCGAAGGCGATGTCTAGAAACGAACCTCTGAGCTATTCCTCGGGTACGTCGAAGGACATTTGCGTGCGGAACCACGATGTCTTCCATGCTCCGTATGCGATACCAACGCCCAGCCAAAAAGTGCCCGCGATTTTTGCGGGCGGACTGAGGTTCCACCAGATAAATGCACAGATCACGAACCCCAACACTGGCACCAGCAGGTTCCCGATCTTTTTTTCGTCCACCCGCACAAAGTAACGCATGAAGGAGGCGGCATTCACTCCCATGAACGCTATGAACGCCCCGAAGTTAAGTAGTTCCGCTCCACGTTCATAGGTGATTAAGAACGCGCCGATCAGCGCGACACTCCCGATCAAGATCACATTATTCGCCGGAATCTGGCGTTTCGCCTGAATCCTTCCAAAGAATCTCTTGGGAAGCGCATCACTGCGTCCCATTCCATAGAGCAAGCGTGCGGCCGCCAGTTGCGAGCCCATCCCGGAACCAACATTTGCGATCAAAACCGTAAAATTCAGAAGATGGAAGAGGAAGAATCCGCCGATCTGTCGTGCTACCAGGGGAAACGCGGATTCCACCAATTCCTGTGGGAACGGCTTGGAGCCCCACACAAGCTGTGCCGCGTATACTTCCAGCGAAGACAGCACGCCCGTGATCACGCAGACGAGCACCGTTGCCAACAGGATGTTCCGTCTTGGATTCTCCACCTCTTCCGAAAGTGTCGAGATGCCATCAAAGCCGATATACGTTAGAACTGCGATGGAAGTCCCTCGGAACACGCCTCCAAAACTGAAAGTTTGGGGGTTATAGAAGGGCTGGGTAAAAAATCCAGCGCCGTATACGTGCAGCCCCCAAACAAATCGCATGACGAACGCGAAAAAGATGATCACCACAATGGTCATTCCGGCTGCCAATACGTCATTGATGCGGGCAGAAGTCTTTACACCGCGCAGGTTAAGTACCGTGAAGAAACCAGCGTAAAAAATAGCCAAAGTCCAATACGGCATTCCCGGCAGGATATTTTGTGTAAGTTTGCTGCAGATGACCGTGCAAATCAGCGGATTGAGGATGTAGTCCATCACCATGGCCCAGCCGGTTAGATACCCGAGCCCCGGGTGGATTTCTTGTCCCACATACGTGTATGCCGAACCCGCGCTCGGGTACGCCCGGGCCATTTTTCCGTAGCTGATCGCGGTCAGTAACATCGCCACCATGGCGATCAGAATCGTAGTGACCACGTGTCCGCCAGCTTTATTGCTGATCACGCCATAGATGCCCATGGGTGCAATCGGCTGGATAATCACGATTCCAATGATGATCAGGTTCCAAAGGGTCAGCGTACGCCGCAGACGCGGCACGGAGTTCGTCGTAACGCTGGCTTCGAGGCTCAAGCACCTCTCCTTTTCACTGTTCCGCTGCCATGTGGATCCAGCGTTACGACACGGCTGAGATTTTTCGGTGCATCGGGATTGAGGCCCTTGCGCAAACCTACCGCCGCGCCGAGGAGTTGTGCCGGAATCGCCGTGGGCGCCAGGCGTGCAAATTCGGGCTCATCCATCCGGAGCTCGATCAGCAGGTCGCTCGCGCGCTCCAGTGTTTCTGTCGCGCGATTCGTAACCGCGAATGTCGCCGCGCCAAGTTTTTTCATCTCCGAAACCAGCAGGGTCTCTTCCTCGGCGGCTGCTTCGGAAAGCAGAAACATGATCAACGTGTCGCGCCCCGCAATCGACCGAGGTCCGTGACGAAACTCCATCGTGTGGTAAACCTGCGCATACGAAGAAGACATCTCCGTGATTTTCAGACCTGCTTCCTGTGCCATCCAATAGTGCGCGCCCTGGCCGAGAAAGATGAAATCTGCGAACCGCCGCTTCTCGCCAAAGCCTTGAATCTTACCAGCATTCGCCTCGAGCCATGGCTGAACTTGTTCCGGCAGTCTGTCGAGCGCAGAAACAAGTTCCAGGTCTCCGGCAAATTTCGCTCCCAGCCGCTGAAGCGCAACAAGCATGGAGGTGAATGACCGCGTCATCACGATGCTTTTTTCATTCGCCCAGGTGAGTTTGAGCGTACGCGCGCACAGCTTTTCCAGCGGGCTCTCCGCGCTGCAAGTCACTCCTAGGGTCACAATCGAGCGATCCGCCTCCAAAAGTCTTGCGGCGCGCAGAACTTCGGTCGTTTCTCCCGAGCGTGAGACCAGCACTACCTGCTGCGCGCCGGTTCGACGGAGCGTTTCGTCCGGAGCGAACAGGAATTCAGAGGCGGGAACCGCCGAGCAAGGCACTTGCAACTGTCTTGTCCACAGTGTGGCGACCAGCTGAGAGAGGTAATAGCTCGATCCGCAAGCAAGAAATAGCCAGGGACTGCCCGGGAAGAAAACTTTGGACACCAACTCCAGCATTCCGTGTCGCTCGAGTTGTTTGGCGGTTTCCCGCCAAGTCGCCGGTTGCGACAAAATCTCGCTCAGTGTGTGCTGAGCAGGAGTCGGCGCGGAATCGTGCGCCTTGCGCACCGCGCGCAATTTTTTTCCGGCCATTTCTCGCAGACTCGTCTTCGCGGTCATCCCATTGAATCGTTTTAATCATGGCATTTTGCTGGAAACCATGCCATTGCGCAAGATCAAAATGCAATCGTCCTCGGCGACCCGCTGCCTGCACCTGTCCTTTCGTACAGGGGAAAAACTTCCACAGGCCCGGTACTTTTTTGGTTGCAACGCTACCCGGCATTCCGCTGTCTAATTATATAGGCGCCGGCCCGACTCCAGGGCGTGTACCATGGGCCAAGAACCTAGCATCAACGGGCAAGATCGCACGACGCTTGTCGTGTCGCATGTCGCAGGATTTCTTGCCATCCTTCTTGTCGCAATGTGGTTGCGGCGCTCTCCTTTCTATCCGGACGCCGTTCTCCAGGGCTATCTGCAAGTCATCACCGCTCTGCTCGCATTCGTTTTCGCCGCCGTGACCCTCGTTCGCTTTCAAGGAACACAGGACCGCATCTCCCTGATTCTCGGCGCGGGTTTTCTTCTCTCCGGCACAGTCTTGGCCGCCTCCAGCGTTCTCTTCTTGGAGTTTTTGCAGGACAAGCCGGTCCACATGCTCTGGGCGCCCGTTGCTTTGTGGGTCGGCCCCATGGTGCTCGCTCTTCTGCTGGTCGTCGCGTTGCTCGTGGAACATTTTCTGCCGCGTTCGCGGCATCCACATCTTGAAATAGGCGGCGCTCTCCTCACCGTCCTCGGCCTGACGTACTTGATTACCGCTGCCTTGCGCCGCTTGCCCCCGGAAGTGTCCCCGCATCCTGGTGCTGTCGTTCCTAGTCCGCAGCAGCTCTTCCCTGCGGCAATCTTTCTCCTGGCTTTGATCTGGTATCGCCGCCGGTTGCAGTTGGAAGACTCCGCATTCGACCGCGCCATTTACGCTGCTGCTTGGCTCAATTTCGCGGCTCAACTCGCTGCCTGCCAGTCCAAACGGTTGCTCGATGCGCCATTTGTGCTTGCGCAAGGACTCACCGTGCTCAGCTACATGATTGCCGTCGGCGGTGCGCTGCTGGAGAACAAACACTTATTTGAGCAGGTACGCCATCTCGCGGTTAGCGATCCTCTCACTGGCCTGGCGAATTATCGCCGGCTACTCGATGTGCTGGAGAACGAGACCGAGCGCACCAACCGCAACGGCAGGCAGTTCGCGGTATTGTTGCTGGACCTCGACGGCTTGAAAAAAATCAACGATACTTACGGCCACCTGGTCGGGAGCCGCGCACTTTGCCGCATGGCTGAATTCCTGCGCATACATTGCCGCGCCATCGACACCGCCGCCCGTTACGGTGGTGATGAATTCGCTCTCGTCCTTCCGGAGACGCGTGAGGACGAAGCCAACCGCGTCGCCGGCCGCATTCGCGAGTTAATGGCCGGAGATCAGGAAAAACCTCTGCTATCGGCGAGTATCGGCGTTGCTGTTTGCCGGGGCGATGGCGAGCGGATCGAAAAGTTGCTCTCCGAAGCCGACCAACATCTCTACGCCGAGAAAGCACGGCGGGGGAAACGCGCTTCGGTTGTGCCCATTCCCCGCCGTCGTTCTTCGAAAACGTAGCCTGCTCGCTAGTACACCGCGCGGTTCTGGGCCGTGTCCTTGGTGGCCAGGGAGAAACGCGGCTCGGGCGCGTTGCCGTCCAGAATTTGGCCCGCGACGTACTCGCCCACCGCAGGCCCGTGTTTGAACCCGTGGCCGGAGCCTCCCCCGGCGAACCACACATTTTTCATTTCCGGATGGCGGTCGATAAGAAAATCACCGCTCGACGTGTTTTCGTACTGGCACACGCGCGTCTCGACGATCGGCGCATCCCGTAAAGCAGGGAAGCGGCGCGCAACATATTTTCGAGCGGCTGCCGTCATTTCCGGAGTGACGGTGCGCGACTGCGTATCGGGATCAACTCGGTCGCCGTGATGGTCGAATGCAATCTTCAGCCCGCGGCTCTCCAAATCGGGCATCCCGTACACCAAGTCATGCTGAAAAAGCCAGGTCGGCAGCGCCGGCGGCGCAAAACGCGAGTCGCCTCCTGGTATGCCGAAGAAAAAGACCTCCTGCCTGCTCGGGAAGATGCGTGTTCCGAGGACCTCGGGAAAAAGTTTGCCTAGCCACGCGCCACATGCAAAGACAAACTGATCTGCAACGATCCGCTCTCCCGCGCTCGTCGAAATCGAATTAAGGAGTCCCGATCCACGGGGCGTCGCGATCTGCGCGAGCCGATATTCCGCGCCGCGTTTCATGGCATCTTCGACAACCGCTGGCACGGCGCGCCGCGCCATCAGTACACCGCTCTTAGGCTCCAGGATGCCGGCAGTCACGTCATCGAAACCAATTTGTGGATACTTCTTTTCGAGCGCGGCGCGATCCATCTCTTCGAAGGGAACTTCACAGCGTTTAAGCGTAAAAATCGTCTGCCGCAGGCGTAAGTCCTCTTCGCCGGCGAGCCAAAGGACCCCCGTTTCCTGAAAGAACATCCGCTGTTCCGCGCCGAAAAACTCTTTCCACTGCAGGAGCGATCGCATGGACCATCGCGTATACAGCTCGTCCGCGCCATACCCCATTCGAATGATCCGCGATTCGCCCCCAGAGCTAGCCCGTGAGTGCGCCGGCCCGTAGGCATCGAGCAACACGACGCGCTGACCGCGCCGCGCGAGGTGCCAAGCCGTCCACGCGCCAAAGACGCCGGCGCCGATCACCGCAACGTCGTATCGTTTCTGATTGTTCATCGCCTCTCAATCACCGGAGCAGCATCCTATCCTATCGCCTGCCGGGACGAAAAACCCTTCCGTCCAGCGCATCATCGCTGTACTATTCCTCGGTTTCCGTCTTTCTCGCGGAGGAATTTGTGAAAGCGTCTTGCCAGTGGGTTGTGTTTATCCTTGTTCCCTGTATCGCGGCCATTTTGAGCCCAGCACTTGTCAATGCCCAGCAAACAGACCGCTCCGTTAACACGAATCCGATTGATCCAAAAACCTTTGGCGGCATGAAGTGGCGCCTGATTGGACCGTTCCGGGGAGGCCGGGTCCTGGCCGTAACCGGTGTACCGAGGCAGCCCAACACTTATTATTTCGGTGCGGTAGCCGGCGGCGTTTGGAAGACGACGGATGGTGGCGTTTCCTGGGATCCCCTGTTCGACAAGCAATCCACCTCTTCCATCGGCAGCATCGCCGTCGCGGATTCCGACCCCAATGTGATCTATGCCGGAACGGGCGAAGCCTGCATTCGCGGCAACATTTCTTTCGGCGACGGCGTATATAAATCCACCGATGCCGGAAAGACCTGGACAAATATTGGCCTGAAAGACACACGTCACATCGGCAAGCTGATCGTGCACCCGACGAACCCGGACGTTGCCTTCGTTGCGGCACTGGGTCACGCGTACGGTCCGAACACCGAGCGCGGCATCTTTCGCACGCGTGATGGCGGCAAGACTTGGGAGAAAGTCTTGTATCTCGACGACCATACCGGCGGCATTGACATCGCGTTCGACCCTAACAATCCGCACGTACTGTTCGCGGCAATGTGGGAGGGCTACCGCACGCCGTGGACGCTCAATAGCGGCGGAGAGAAAGACGGCCTGTATCGTTCGATTGACGACGGCACAACCTGGAAGCGCATTGAAGGCAACGGCATGCCCGAAGGCCCGCTGGGTCGCATCGGCGTAGGAGTCTCCGGCGCGGATTCGAACGTGGTCTATGCGTTGATCGAAGCGAAAAAGGGCGGCCTCTATCGCAGTGACGATGGTGGAACAAACTGGTCCTTGGTAAACGATGACCACCGCTTCCGCCAGCGTGCCTGGTATTTCACGCACGTGTGGGCCGATCCGAAAAATGCCGGCACCTTGTACATCGCCAACACCGGCCTGTTCCGTTCGACCGACGGCGGCAAATCATTCGAACGCATCAACGCGCCGCACGGCGATCATCATGGATTGTGGATCGATGCCAATAATCCTCAGCGCATGATCAACGGCAATGACGGCGGCGCGACAATTTCGATCGATGGCGGGAAAAACTGGTCAACGCAAATGAACCAGCCAACCGCGCAGTTCTACCACGTCACCGCAGACAATAGCTTTCCTTACCGCGTCTACGGCACGCAGCAAGACAATTCCTCTGTCGGCATTGCCACCGCCAGTGATCACGGCTACATCGACCGCTCCGATTGGGATGCTGTCGGCGGTGGGGAAAGCGGCTACGTCGCCGTCGACCCGCGCGACTCACAGATCGTGTATGCGGGCTCCTACTTCGGCTACATCTCGCGGCTCGACCGCCGAACGAATCAGGTGCAGAACATCCAGCAGTGGCCGCTCGATCCCGACGGATACAACGCCGCGGCTCAGAAATACCGCTACACGTGGACGATGCCGATCGTCATCTCGCCCAACGACCCGAACCTGCTCTATCACTGCGCGCAAGTGTTGTTTCGCTCCATCGATGGCGGACATTCCTGGCAAACCATCAGCCCGGACCTGACGCGCAACGACAAATCGAAACAGCAGGATTCCGGCGGTCCGATTACCAAAGATCAGGCCAGCATCGAATTTTACGATTTGATCTTCACCGTCGCGGAATCGCCCAAACAAAAAGGCCAGATCTGGGTAGGCACCGACGACGGTCTCATCCAACTCACCCGCGACGATGGCAAGACGTGGACCAATGTTACCCCGAAAGGATTGCCGGAATGGGCCATGGTGAGCCTGATCGAGGCCTCGCCGTTTGATGCCGCCACTGCCTATGCTGCGGTCGACGCGCACAAAATCGACAATTTCAAACCATATATTTTCAAAACCACCGACTTCGGCAAGACCTGGACTCCGATCACCACCGGACTTCCCGATGGTTCCTATGCTCACGCCGTGCGCGAAGATCCGAAGAGGAAAGGCTTGCTTTTTGCCGGGACCGAAACCGGCATTTGGGTTTCCTTCGATGATGGTGCGCACTGGCAAACATTGCAGCTCGATCTGCCCACGACTCCGATCCATGACCTGATCGTTCACGACAATGATTTGGTCGTTGCGACGCACGGTCGCTCGTTCTGGGTGCTTGACGGCATCGGCCCGCTGCGTCAGGCAAGCGCATCGATTGCCGCCGAGGACGCCCACCTTTTCACGCCCTCAACAGCAACCCGCACCCGCATGGGGCACGCCCACCGTCGGCGCTACGCCATTGGCGAAAATCCGCCCGATGGCGCGATCCTCTCCTACTACCTGAAGTCGGAAGCCAAAGAGCCGGCCAAGCTCGAAGTGCTGGACGCCCAGGGCAGCGTTCTCCGTTCCTTCACCAGCGTAGAGAAAAAACCGGAGGGCCCGCCCGATGAAGGCGAGCGCGATGAACCTGCCGAGCATATCCCAGCGAAGGGAGGCCTGAATCTCTTTACCTGGGATTTGCGCTATGAATCGCCAAAGAAAATTCCAGGCGCGATTTACGACGAAGGCAATCCAACCGGGCCTCTTGTTCTCCCGGGGAAATATCAAGTGCGACTCACGGTGGCGGGGAAGACATACACCGCGCCTGTGGAAGTCAAGATGGACCCGCGCGTAAAAACCTCGGCCGAGGACCTGCGCAAGCAATTCGACTTGATGCTGAAATTGCGCGACCGCCAGGACGAAATGAACAAGACAATCCTCGCGATTCGCGATCTACGCAGCCAGCTTCAGGCGCTTGAGAAGCGGCTCGAGCCTCTTGGGGACCAACTGAAATCCTTTGTTTCCCTGTCAGCCGATTTGCGCAAAAAAATTAGCGCAATCGAAGAAGAGTTGATCCAGGTGAATTCAAAAGCCAGCGAGGACGAACTAAACTACCCGACGAAGCTCAACAGCAAAATCGGTTATTTGCAAGCGGCCATCGACAGCGCCGACGTGGCGCCTACGGAAGGCGAAATCGATGTGTTCGCAGAACTCGATCGGCAACTCGAAGCGCAGCTCGTTCAATGGCGCGAGGTGAACACGAAAGATGTGCCCGCACTTAACGAAACGATGCGGAAGGGCGGCATTCCACTGGTCGGCCGTATCTCTTTTGGCGGCTCACTCGGTTTGACGCCGGGACGTTAACGGCGGAACGCTTCTTCGAGCGGCTTGGTCCAATGCGAGAGGTGATTGAGCGATTCGGTGTCGGTCGGGTCGAGGTGCAGCGGTGTGACGGATACGGCCCCTGAAAAAATCGCCGCGTAATCCGTATCCGGCTCAACGTCTTTGTTGATCCGTTGTTCGAACAGCCAGAAATAAGTCCGCCCGCGCGGATCTTTGCCTTCACTCAATTGATTGCGCGTGATTTTTCTCGACTGGCGCGTGAGTTTTACGCTACCGTCCCACGGCTCCGGCACGTTCACATTGAGCAGAACTTGATCCGGCAGGCCCTCGCGCAGAATTAATTCCGCCGCGGAACGCGCTACCCGCGCAGCAGAATCAAATTTCGCGCCATTCTTCTTGGAACAAAGCGAGATCGCCAGCGCGGGAATGTGATGCAGCGCTGCTTCGCGCGCCGCGCCCACGGTTCCTGAGTAGTATGCGTTTTCCCCAAGATTCGCGCCGAAATTAATCCCGGATATAACCATATCCGGCCGCTCCGGCAGCAACTTGTGCAGCGCGACGATCACCGCGTCTGCTGGCGTGCCGTCCACTGCCCATTGCCGCTCGGCTACCGGGTGGCACACGATCGGCTGGCGCAGCGTCAGTGATTGCGCCGCGCCGCTCTGTTCGCTGCTGGGCGCGACGATGCTGACGGTCGCGAATCCCTCCAGCGCAGCGGCGAGCGCGCGCAGACCCTCGGCTTGAATCCCATCATCGTTGGTCAGTAAAATATGCGGCATGGATCGAATATTTTCTTGCGAAGTCACACAACCAGTGTACGCGCATTCTGACCGGCGGGATTGCTGCGGCAGTCTTTGCGATTCCGGAAGAAGAAATGGTCGGGGCGCCCGGATTTGAACCGGGGACCTCACGCACCCCAAGCGTGCGCGCTACCAGGCTGCGCTACGCCCCGATCGCATCACCACGTTATCACCGGCGTTCGAGCAGCGTCAAGAAAGCGCGCAGCGAATCGCGCAGATTGAGCAGCATCTTACGGCTGAGAAGCTGCGCCGGGCCTTCCGCCGCTCCAGCGGACGAAAGTGCGGCCGCGCCGTCGGATTCGCCCGGGTCATTGTGGTCCCGCAGGTGGCGGCGGGCGCCGGCGATGGTGAAGCCCTCGTCATATAGCAGGCGTTTGATCCGCAGGACCATGTCGACGTCCTGCTGGCGGTAGAGGCGGTGTCCACTCGCGCTCTTTACCGGTTCCAGCATCGGAAATTCAGTCTCCCAATAACGCAGGACGAAAGGTTTCAGAGCCGTCAGACGGCTGACCTCACCGATACGGTAGAGCCCTTGCTCAATAGTGGTTTGCGTGGCGGTTGCGTTACCCGGCATGTTGCCGTCCTGTCGAGAGGGGGACGCGGCTATCGTAACAGTTTCCAGAGGAATCCTATAGAGGCTCATGAGACGGCGATGACTCAGCGCGAGATGAGAAAAAGCCCGCCCTCTGAAGAGGGCGGCTACGGCGTGAATGTTCAAGCTCGTAGTCTTAGTCCTCATTTCTAGATTTCTTATCGCGTTTGCGCAGGCGCTGGATGAAGCGCACCGGCGTGCCGGTGAAGTCGAACTTCGCGCGAAGCTGATTTTCGAGAAAACGCTCATAGCTGAAGTGCAGCGGCGTCTTCTGGTTGGTGAACATGAGGAACGTGGGCGGCGAGATTTTTGCCTGCGTGATGTAGTAGATGCGCACGGGGCGCGCCTTGGGCGTGGTGCCGCGCTGAAGGTCGACATCCTCCTTGAGCCAGCGATTTAGCTCGGGCGTGGGAATGCGCCGACGCCGCGCATCCGCGACTTGATTGATCAGCGGATAGAGCTTCTCCGCGCGCTCGCCGGTTTTCGCGGAAAGAAAAACGACCGGGGCATAGCTCAGGAATTTCAACTTTGCGCGGATCATTTTTTCGTAGTCGTAGAGCAGCCTGCCGGGAGCAAAGTCTTCCCGCCTGTGTTTTTCGCCGGGTGCCCGTTTCGATTTGCCTTTGGCCGTGGCGGCATCGCGCGCGGCTGCTTCCTGCGCGGCTTCGACGGCGAGGTCCCACTTGTTGACGACAATAACGACGGAGCGGCCGGACTCCTCGGCATAGCTGGCGATCTGCGCGTCGCCCTGAGTGACGCCTTGGGCGCCGTCGACGATCAGGAGCGCTACGTCGGCACGCTCCAGGCCGCGGCGCGCCATCACGACGCTCAGCTTTTCCGCCACCAGCGTGGTCTTACCCTTGCGGCGGATTCCGGCGGTGTCCACGAAGCGGTAGGTGCGGGCGTCGCGTGTCACTTCCGTGTCCACGTTGTCCATGGTAGTGCCCGGGAGAGGCGAAACGATAGAGCGCTCTTCGCCGACCATGCGGTTCAGCATCGTCGATTTGCCCACGTTGGGCCGGCCGATGATGGCGACCTCGATGAGGTCGGGCCGTTTTTCCTCTTCTTCCGATTCCACCACGCTGACTTGGGCGAGCGCGGCGTCGAGCAGATCGTCCACACCGGTGCCGTGCTCCGCCGCTACGGGAAATACGGGCACGCCAAGCTCATGAAACGCCGCAGCATTTGCTTCCTGCTTAGGGGAATCAACTTTGTTTGCCGCGATGACGAAGGGCTTGCCGGTGCTGCGCAGGAGCCGCCCCAGCTCTTGATCCAGCGGCGTGATGCCCGCATGGGTATCCACGACGAGCACGAGCAGCGCAGCTTTGTCGATGGCCAGATGCGCCTGGCGCAGAATTTCCTGGGGGATGACAGCCCTGTCGTCGGGGAGGAGGCCGCCGGTGTCGACAATCTCGATGGCGCGGCCGCGCCACTCCGCTTTGCCGTATATGCGGTCGCGGGTGATGCCGGGCTCGTTGGTCACGATGGAACGGCGCGTACCGGTCAAGCGGTTGAATAGCGTGGACTTGCCCACGTTGGGGCGTCCTACGATGACGAGGGATGGGAGGAGCGCAGTCATGAAATTGATTCGGTGTGCAATCTTCCAATGTACCGTATTGAAGCTCACGCGGAAAGGCAGGAGCGGAGAGGGATTTAGCGCTGAAGCGCCTATCCCGACTCCGGTCGAAAGTCTTTGGCTCCGCTCACGGTATAGACGGATTCTTGGTCCGCCTGCGGGCTGCCCAACTGTCTACGGCAGCAAATCCGGCCGAAGGTCCGCCGGTCACGTCCCGCATAATAATCTCCGACCAGGCAGCCGCCGTTAGAGACTCTCAACATCGCAGTGCCGTAGTGCATGTGCATCGTTCTCATCGCGTCTGCTAGTGGCTGATTCTGATACTGGTAGACCAACGCGACGCCTTCCGGGTCGTCGACTTGGATCACCGCCGCGCAACTGCGCGACATTGATGTGGCCGTGGTGAGGAATACGGTGATTTGCGTCCAACTCTGGGAGATATTGATCATCAGGTCGTGGCGCTTCGCATGGCCGTCAAAAGAGGAGATAAGGTAACCATGCCAGCGTCCAGCGAGATTCGGGATTCTAACTAGCCCCAATTTGGACACGAGGCTGTTCCGCCAAAGATACCTGTCGAAAATGGCATAGAGCGCGCCGTAGAAAGCCATACTGGAAGGAGCATCCACCCACCAAGGGACCGAGAGGTGAATCACCGCGAGAAGTTTGGACGACAGCCAGGCCAAAGAAATCGCCATGGATGCCAGCAAGAGAGGAACTACCCTCCGTTCGTCAGAATCTGTACTGTAGCCGTGCATACTTCACCTGCTCGACTCATCGGAGCCGAACAAGCCTTTGTGGGCCTGCTAGGATGCGCCCTCCACACCAAGTTGCCGCTGGGAGGCACCAGGGAGAAGAACTAGCTTCGTCAGTGACGTGGCTTCCTGAAGATGGAATCCGTTGGTACGCCAGGAGCAAGCAACTGCTGGACGATAGCGCCTCTGAAACTATTAGAATACCAATCCTCAAAGAAAGGTTGGACGAGGCAGATCCTGTCCGCGAGCCGTCGCGTGGTTACGAATTGTTTCCGCCAAGCTGAGCCGAGTAGTGTCTGATAGACGCGCTAATCGGAAACCTGCGGCTACTTGTCCGGTAATCCGACTATACGTCCACTGCCAGCGGGTGCTTTATACTTGCTGCGATGACGCTATACGAGATGCCCGGCCAAAGCCCCTATCAGAGACCCTTCAGCATCTTCGCAGGGGTCGCAATAATTCTACTACTCGTGATTCTATCCATCGCTATCTGGGCACCACCAGGACTGAGCGATGAGATAAGAAAGATACTTGGGTGGGTAACTGGTGCAATTGTGGTTGCCGCAGTTGTGATTGGAAACCGGCTGGGCTTCAAAGAAGGTCTTTGGAAGCTCAAAGAAGGGCATCGAGTGGAAGTGTCCGATGGGAAGATAATTCAAAGACGCCCCGGCATACCGATTGTTGAAATACCCCTGGACCAAATCGTGTCACTTAATCAGAGCCGGGGCGGGTGGCTTATCATTAGAGGTGGCGAAAGAGGTGGCGAACCCGAAAGGCAGGTCGCTGTTCCGTCGGAGATTGTTGGCTTCGAAAGTTTGAAACGGGAACTTTCCGCAAACCGGACAGTCTCACCGCTGAGGGTTAAGTTTTCCCTCTGGGTTTTTCTGCCGTCCGCGTCGCTTATTCTGGCTTGCTTTTTTCTGCTTACGTCCCACAATCGCACGGTCGTGATGGCTGCCGGCGGCGCGGCGCTTCTCCTCCAAGGATTCTCAATTTACTCGTTGCGACGACTGATGCAGTCCAATCGGAAGGTGAATATTATTGCGCTGACATACATCCTGAGCTTCCTGATTCTTGCTTGGATTGTCTATGAGCGTGCAACATCCCCCTTCTGAATTCACCCGCCGCCGCCTGCGCGACCAATCTGGAACCGTCGCCCAATGCCTGATTAACGCGCTAACCGGACAAGTGCCTCCTGGCTCCCCAAAAGTCCCGGTGTGGGAAGTTGGAAGCTCCATTCGGAGCTTGCCGATGACGGGCGGCGGGATGGGGCCACGACTCTAATTCCAGGTCTTGAGCTTGGGCCAGGCTTGGGAGAGAGGCATCTTGAAGTCGCGGCAGATGAGGATGGTGTAGTGCTCCCATCCCATGCCGTAGTACGGAGCGATTTGGGGCCCTTGTTGGACGCTGCGGCACCAGTAGTTAGCATCTTCGAGATCCCACTCGAGAAGGATGACACTCTCCCCGGTGTACTGTCGTGGACCCCAGTAGTAGTAGTTTTGATGGGCGGAGATCGCCTTGGGCAAGGCGTAGCGCGGGCCGAAGAAGTCAATGGCGCCCGCTCCGCCGTAATTGCCCGCGAGGATGGCGGTCTTGGCTCGCTCGTAAGGCGGCAGCGAGTTATAAACGCCGGCCACTGTTGCGACCATTTCCGGCCAACCGAATTCGTCCGCGAAGTGTTGCGGCAGCAACCCGGTCATGTTGGTCTCCGTCCGGGTCATCTTGATGCCGAGAGCTTCCATGTAGGGGACGATCTTGTCCGGCGGAAGAACGGGCAGGGTCAGCGGTGCAGCGATGAGGCCGCCGAGAATCACGAGGGCGAGCAGGGCAGTCCGCAGCCAGCGGAGCTGAGGACGCGGCTCGGTGAGCTTTTCCCAGAACACAGCGCCAGCGGCGAAGAGCATCGGGTAGATGGGAGCGAGGTAATAGTCTTTCGCTTTCATGAGCATCATCAGAGCGAGAAAGGCGAGGTAGGTTATCCCAAGGGCGCGAAAACGTTTCCCTGCTCGGTGGAACAGGAGGAAGCCGAGCCCAGCGATCCACACAAGAGCGCTGAACGGATTCAGCATCATGATCTGTTGTCCGATGAAGGGCAGTGGCAGCAATTCGATATTCTTATGTGTTGCTTTGACGTTTTGCAGATCTTCCAGGGTGGGAAAGTGGTGCTGGTATTGCCAGATCACATTTGGAAGACCGAGCAGGAGTGCGATGGCAGCGGCGAACCACAACCATTTCGTGGCAAACAGGCGGCGCTCCGGATTGAGCAGCAATCCAATGATAAGCGCGCCGAGGAAAAACACCGTGGAGTGCTTGTTCTCGAGGCCCAATCCGAGCAGCACGCCGCACCATAGCAATAGCCCGGGTTTTTGCCGGTTCAAAGCGAGGAGCAGAAAATAGACGCAGCCCATCCAGAATAACGGCTCGAACGGGTTCATCGAGAGGCGAGTGCCGTTTCCGAGGATCACGGGAGCCAGCAAGACGGAACCACAACCGAGGAAGATGGCCCAGCGCCGGCCGCCTAATTCGCGCGCGATGAAACCGGTCAGGACGGCTTCCGCTCCGAAGGCCAGCGCAGGCAACAGGCGAATGGCGTGCAGGGAATCGCCGAAGAGGGCCCGGCTGGCGTGCGTTAGCCAAGCGATCAGAGGAGCAAAATCGACGTAGCCAAGAGCAAGATGATCGCTCGCAGCCAGATAATAGAGCTCGTCGCGAAAAATGCCGTACCGCCCATTCGTCGCCATTTGGATGAGTGCGGCCAACCCACCGAGAATCCACGCGACCCACATCTCCTTTCCGGTTGTGCTTTTTTCGTCGGCGATCGAGTTTCCCGCCATCTGCGCGACTCCAGCGGGAGACTATACCACGCGGCTTCCAAGCGCCTGACTCAAGGCAATTTGAAAATGTTGCGCTGAACGTTCGGCTCCGCGATGGCATACGGAACGAAGATGCCTCGCTGGCAGAACGAGGGCGGGGTATTGTATACACGCGAAAGGGGGGCGAAGATGAAACTGCTATTTCAGGTCGTGGGTGCGATCGGAGTGCTATTTGCCGCGCAGGCGCAAGGACCAACGCGGCCGGAAGTGCCGGAAAACTTGCGAGCGCCAGCAGGCGAGGAAGTGATTCTGGCGTTGCAGGCGACGGGAGTGCAAATCTATGTGTGCCAAGCGGGAGCGGAGGAGAAGTTTTCATGGGTGCTGAAGGCGCCAGAAGCGGAACTTGCCGACGCGACAGGGAAGAAAATTGCGCATCACTCTGCCGGACCAACCTGGAGGCACGTCGACGGAAGCGAAGTGACAGGCAAAGTGATCGCCAAGCAAGACGCGCCGAACCCGGACGCGATCCCGTGGCTGCTGCTGACGGCGGCAAGTCACACCGGAGAAGGGATCTTCCGCCGCGTCACGAGCATCCAGCGAATCCACACCCAGGGTGGCCTGCCGCCGAAAGCGAATACTTGCGATGCCTCTGTGAAAGGCAAGGAATCGAGGAGCGCTTATTCGGCGGACTACTACTTTTACACGCCAGCGCGGTAGCTAGGGGCCGCGCGTTCCTGTCGATTGTTACAGCGGGGCGGGGCGCCGTGACGGAATTGACAGTTGCCGTGAGTGGAGTGGAAGCGTGCCGTACCCCTCTTTTGCGGTTAATCATCAGCTTTTCCAAACCGAAGCATAAAGGAAAAAGTTGCCAAACCTCTGGATTTTGGGGTCATCAGGAGCTTATAGTTGCGCGGGGGCGCAGAATCCTGACAAGGGATTCTGCGCGCGAAACATCTCGAACCATAGATGAGCCGGAAAAGGAGCTTGAGTATGTCCTCTCTCGCAAGAATTCTCATTTCCTTATTTGTATTGATTCTTGTATTAGGACCGGTGGAACAGATTTGCGCGCAAGGCGGTGCTACCGGAGCGATCATCGGTATCGTTCAGGACCCGTCCGGAGGGCTGATTGGCAGCGCCAAGGTCGAAATTGTGAACGAAGCGACGGGCCAGGTCGTCCGGGATCTGACAACGGACTCTTCGGGCTCCTTCGCTGCCACTCTTCTCCCGGTGGGTTCTTACTCCGTCGGGGTGAGCGCAGCCGGCTTTGCCACGACGAAGTTTACGGGCGTCCTGGTGCGCGTGACGGAAACCACCCGGATGACCGCCGCACTGAAAGTGACCCAAGCGACCGAGACGGTGATTGTTTCGGCGGAAGTCGCCACGATCAACACGGCGAATGCGTCAACGGGGGAAGCTCTGGATTCTACAACGGTTTCCACCCTGCCTTCCCCGACTCAAAATTTTCAGCAGTTACTCGCGCTTTCGACGGGCGCGTCTTCGGATATCAACAACGGCGGCGACTTGGGCCGCGGCACCGCGAGGATTATGGTGAATGGCCAGCGAGAGACCAATAATAATTACTCGATCGAAGGAGTCTCTTCCGCCGATTTCGCCAGCGGAGAGTTGACCTTCACCCCCATTCCGAATGCCAACGCTATCGAGGAATTCAAGGTCTCCACCAGCCTTTACGATGCCACCCTAGGCCGCAATGGAGGCGGTAACATCGACGCCGTCCTCAGAAGCGGGACAAAAAAGTATCATGCCGATGCCTGGGAGTTTTTTCGCAACACCGACCTCGATGCCAATGACTTCTTCCTTAACGGTGCCGGTACTGGCGTGCGGCAGCCCAGGCCCCGGATACAGCAAAATATTTTCGGGGCGGACGGAGGCGGACCCGTTGGCCGCAACGCGCAGTTTGGTTACTTCTACTTGAATTATCAAGGCTCGCGCCAGCGTGCAGGCGGGTCGCCGGGAACGCTCATCAGTACCACCATCCCGGTGCTCCCGCCCCAGCGCGACCAGGCGACCTTAATCAGTACCTTTTTCCCGAGTGGTCTCCCGGCGGGGGTGACTAATCTCGATCCGGTTGCGGTGAAGCTTCTGAACGCGCAGAGCAACCAGTTCGGTGGTCCCTTCCTGTTCCCCACCGTTCCGGGCACTCCGGGACTCACTGCCGGTAGCGTGAATACCGGTCCGTTGACAATCGCAGCTGTCGGGAAATTCACCGAGAATCAGTTCCTGGTCAACTGGGACCGCCATTTCCGCGGGGATAAGGACAGCCTGGCGTTTCGCTTCTTCTGGTCCGACTCCGAGAGGTTTCAGCCGTTTGGCGCTGATTCCTTCCAGGTTCAAACCGGCGGCCCGGCGGCCGAGAACAATCTAAATTTTCCGCTCCAGATTCCCCTGCGTGGACGTTTCGGCAGCATCACAGAGACCCACATCTTCAACAATCGTCTGGCGAACGAGTTCCGCTTCGGCGTCAACATCATCCGTGACGATCTTCTTGGCCAAAACACAGCTACCGCAGCGCAACTGGGCATTGTCCAGCCCGGCGGCAGCCTGGGAATCGACCGCTTCCAGCTTGGGAGTTTTGCGTTTGGCCCGTTTCCCGGCAGCGGTCAATTCGAGCTATCGGATTCCTTCATCGTGACAGACACGCTGAGCTGGACACGCGGGCCGCACACGTTCCGGTTCGGCGGCGAGCTGGACCACACCAGCCTTCGCCGAATCCTTAACGTTATCGGCAATCCCCTTGTTTTCTTCGTTCCCGGTAGCCCTTTCAAGGTGACGGACTTTCAAAACTTCCTGCTGGGTTCCCCTCAGGTGGCTTTGGGAAGTGGCGGCGCAGCCAACCACGACTACCGCCTCCCCGCTTATGCCCTCTTTGCCCAGGACGACTATAAAGCGACCGGGCGCCTGACCCTGAACCTCGGCTTCCGCGTTGAGCTCGTCGGCGCGCCCTATGACGAACTCTGCCAAATCGCCAATGTAGATACGACGGCGGCGTCAACCGGGCAGCCTTTCGTGTATGGCTCCTGCGTCAGCCGGTTCAAGATTCCCGGTTTCACCGGGAACCTTGGCCGTACGGTCCTGCGCAACAATTACGCCACTGTCCCGGAGCCGCGCATCGGCTTCGCTTACGACCTCTTCGGCAATCACAAGACAGTGGTCCGTGGCGGCTACGGCATTTACGCCAATCGGGAGGACATAGGCGCCGTGGACAACTTGTCCTTTAATCCCCCCTTTTTAGTTGTCAGCGTTCCCTCAGTGCTGCCGGCGGGAAGTTTGTCCTGCCTCTTTTTTGTAAACCAGAATTGCAGCGGCACGGCGTTGATCCCAGGCCCAGGCCAAGTGAGCCCGGCATTTGTGCCCGCCCCGTCCTTCTTTCAGGGCTTTGTTGACAACACGACCCATCTGCCGACAACCGACACGACCCAGACGCCGGTGTTTTCGGGCAACGTCAGCGGCTTCGGTGCTCTGGCAATCCCGCTCCACTGGATCTCGGCAACGACCCAGCAGTGGAACCTGTCCGTGGAGCGCGACTTGGGAAAAAACTGGTTCGTTTCGGCGGGCTACGTGGGGACCAAGGGCACGCATCTGCGCGTGACCTACGATCCCGACCAGGCCAACCTGGTCAGTCCTCAGAATCCTATTAAGTTGACTGCCTGCGGGCCACCCTGCGGGAACGGTCAGACATTCACGATTACGCAAAATACGACCGCCAACGCCCCGGCAAGGGCGCCTTTCCAGCCGCTTGGGCCTTCTGGGTTCGAAGCCTTCTCCCCTATTGCCAACTCCATCTACCATTCCATGCAGCTCACTGTTGCGCATCACTTTGCCGGGGGCCTGTATCTCCAGAGCGCCTACACCTATTCCAGATCGATCGACGATGACTCGACGGTCAGTGTGGCGTTTGTCAGCTTTTTCAACGATCAGAACAATCCGCGCGGCTCCCGCGGCCTCTCGGATTTTGATCATCGGCATCGCTCCATCACCAGCTTCGTATACGAACTGCCTTTCTACAAAAACACGGGTGGAATCAAGGGGCGGGCGCTGGGTGGCTGGCAGACCAGCGGCGTGCTCACGGTGCAATCGGGCGCGCCTTTCTCGGTTCTGGATTCCGGCGGAGGCACCGCCTTCCAACTGGACGGCGGCACGTCATTCACGCCGGGTTTCGCCCCCGGATTCACTTGCCGCAACGCGGTCACCCCGGGGAGCGATGAGTCACGGCTAAATCACTTCGTGAACTTCGCCGCGTTCGTGAAGGCGCCGGTAGTTGGGCCGGATGGCTCGACGAGCTTTGGCGACGCCCCTCGCAATTGCTTTATTGGACCACATCAGGCGAACATGGACTTGTCGATTGGCAAGACCTTTCGCATCGGCGAACAGCAAAGCGTGCTGTTCCGGACCGAGTTTCTCAACGTGGCCAACCATCCTTCGTTCGCCATTCCAGCGGCTGCGGACGTCGAAAACCCAAGTTCGCTTGCAAAGATCAACTCGACGGTTGGCAATCCGCGGTTCATCCAGTTCTCCCTGAAATGGTCGTATTGACGCTGCAGTCCGGCAATCCGTTCTTCGTGGATGTGGAGAATCCGAAGAACCTGGGAAGAGTTACCAACACCATCGGCACACCGCGGCTGATCCAGTTTTCGCTGCGGTATTCGTACTGAAGATCGGGCCTGCTCCGGGGCCGCAGCGACGGTTGTGTCAAGGGTGTGAATAGCTGGGGCTGGCTGGAGGGATATAATCCTGGCCGTACTTGTTCTTGTGCGCAGTCTTAAAATCGGGATTGTCCGTGACCTCGATCGAGTCCAGGTTGCGGGCGGATGTCGAGATGGTGACAGCGCGGCTTAAACTTCGGACGTCTTCTGGAAGATTCGTTCATACCACATTCTGGCCGCTCCACTCCAAGAGGAAAGAGCCCTACACTTTGGTCGGGACGGTAACAATAAAGACCAGGGCTGGCATGGTTAAACTAGCTTGACCGCTCCTCCGGGATTTGCGTACCGTGGGGCACTGAACTTCTAGAGCGCGCACGAGGCATGTCCATGCGCGCCCGAGGGTACCCCATGAAGCGCATGACTTCTCTGACGCTCTTTTTCTCGCTGACGCTCCTTTGCGCTCTCCCGGTTGGAGCACAGGGCAAACGCAAAATCATCATCGACCAGGACTGCGCCGGCCCGGGCGGCACTGACATGCAATCTGTTCTCGCACTGATCAATTCGCCTGAGACCGACGTTTTGGGCATCACGGTCCTTACCGGCGACGCCTGGCGCGACGAAGAAGTGCAGCACACCCTGCGGCTTCTCGAAATCATTGGGCGCACCGACATTCCTGTTATTCCCGGCGCGGTCTTTCCGTTGGTCAACAGCAAGGAGTACATCGCGCGGTGGGAGACTCTCTACGGAAAGGTCGTCTATCAGGGCGCGTGGAATTACGCCAAAGGACATTCTGTTCACGGACCTTGGGAAATCCCGCCGATGCCCGAGGGAACACCCTCAACGAAAGCCGCCAGCGAAGATGCCGCGCATTTCATGATCCGCATGGTTCACCGATACCCGCATGAGGTCACGATCTACGCGGCCGGGCCCATGACCGACCTCGCGCTGGCGATTGCGCTTGATGCGCACTTCGCGGAGCTCACCAAAGAACTGATCGTCATGGCCAGCAGCATTAATCCCAACACGGACGACCCGGAATTCCGCCTCACGCCGCGGCGCGAATTCAATTTCTGGATGGATCCGGAGGCTTCGCACGCGGTGCTCCGCGCGCATTGGCCCCGCGTCGTTCTAACGACGGTGGATATTTCCGTGAAGACCCGCATGGAGAAAACCTTGATCGCGCAAGTTGCGAAGAGCACGACACCTGCGGCTCAATATGTCGCCAAGTATGCTGGAGCGAATTATCTTTGGGACGAATTGGCGGCGGTCGCGTGGCTCGATCCAAACATTATTACAAAATGGGAGAAACTTTATATCGACGTCGAAGTTGACCATGGGGCTTCCTATGGCAATACGCTGTCCTGGGCTCCCGGCCAACAGCCCGGGATGGGCGAGCCGCTTGTCGAGGTGCAGAAAGACCTGGACAAAGATATGTTTTACAGGGTCTTCGTCGATTTGTTGACGCGGCCGACGCCCGGTGCCCGCGGCGCTGTGTCGGCGGGGAATTAACGCAAAGGCGCACAGCTATTTTCGACGACGGAGTCGAATGAGGATCGAATCGAGGAGAATCATGCCGCAACCCAGCCAAGTCGTAGGAATCGGAAGTTGCGCCATCGATTATTTTGCGATCGTTCCGCGATTGCTGGGACCCGATGAAAAGATCAATGCCAATCGCCTGGAGATTCACGCTGGCGGCGTAACTGGCAACAATCTGACGCAAGTCGCGCGGCTCGGGGCGAGCGCCGGCTGGCTCGGGTTGATCGGTGACGACGAAAGCGGCCGATTGATCACCAAGGCTTTCGAAGAAGATGGGCTCGATATCTCCGGCATCGAGGTCGTTAAGGGCGAGCAATCGTCGCTTACGTGGATTCCAGTCGACGCGCAAGGCGAGCGCTGCATCTACATGTTTCCGAACGTCAACGGGAAACTTTCCCCGGAACAGGTTCGCACACGTTTCGCGCCGCAGATCCGGAAGGCGAAACATTTTCATACCGAGGCCTCGCAGCTCCCGCTGCCGCCGGTCAGGGAAGGGATGGACATCGCGCGCGAAGCAGGAGTTCGTGTCATTTTCGACCTGGACGTTGCGCCGAGCTACTTTGCGCAAGCTAAACTCGGCACCGAGAAAGACCTGATTGCCTCCTTGCAACTCGTTGACGTTCTAAAACCGTGCAAAGCCGCCGCCCGGGAGATTACGAGCGAGACCGATTACGAAAAAATCGCCGTCAAACTGTTGGCGCTCGGGCCAAAGGTTGTCGCGGTCACCATGGGTGCGGAAGGCTCTCTGATCGCCAGCGCTGGAAGCGTGGCTCACGTTCCTGCCTTCAAAGTAAACGTCGTGGATAGCACTGGCGCGGGTGATGCATTCATGGGCGGCCTTTCTTACGGCCTGTTACAGGGCTGGGACCACCGGCGAGTGGGATTGTTCGCCAACGCGTGCGCGGCTCTCTGTTGCACGAAAGTCGGCGCACGGGCCATGGGCAAACACAGCGAAGTCGTCGCTCTCATCAAGGCGCAGCGTCCCGCGGAAGCGACTGGGTTCTAGCGATTATTTTGGCGGGCAGGCAGGCTGAACCAGGACTCTTCTTACCGACCGCTGTGGGTCGCACCTGACCAGGAGGCGCACAGATGTTCGTTCCGCACAGTTTCGCCCTCGCTCTTGTGATGATGATTACCAGCGCGGTCTGCTGGGGTTCCTGGGCCAACACTTATAAAGGCGTCAAGAATTACCGATTTGAACTTTTTTACTGGGACTACGCCGTCGGCATTTTTCTCATATCGCTCGTTCTTGCATTCACGCTGGGCAGCACGCCGCACGATTCTTCGAGCTTTCTGAATAATGCGAACGGGGCGGACGGCTCCAATATCATCTCCACTTTGCTTGGTGGCGCGGTCTTCAATCTGGCCAATCTCCTCCTGGTAGCCGCTATCGACATGGCGGGCCTGGCGATCGCTTTCCCAGTTTCTATCGGCATCGCGCTGGTCGTTGGGGTAGTCGCCAGTTATATCCTGCAGCCTAAAGGCGATGCAGGCATGCTGGCCGCCGGAGTGACTTGTGCGGTGATCGCGGTGGTCCTGGACGGCAAAGCCTACGGCAGCTTGTCCAACGTGAATCGCGCCGTTTCGAAGAAGAGCATCATCACCTGCATCGTGTCAGGTTTCCTGATGGGCAACTGGGCTCCGTTCGTGACCCGCGCGATGACGCAAGGAAAAACGCTCGGCCCCTATAGTGTCAGCGTGTTCTTCACGCTCGGCGCGCTGCTTTCCTGTTTCCTCTGGAACATTTATTTCATGAAGAAACCTCTTGTGGGTGCGCCGGTGCAATTTGGAGACTTCTTTCGGGGTCCCACGGCGGGTCATCTGCTCGGACTTCTGGGCGGGTGCATCTGGGGAATCGGCACGGCCTTTAATCTTGTGGCCGCGAATTTCACCGGCGTCGCGATCTCCTACGCGATTGGCCAGTCCGCTCCGATGGTCGCTGCTCTGTGGGGCGTGCTCGTTTGGAAGGAATTCCAGGGCGCTAATCGGCAGGCCAAGACGTATCTCGCTTTGATGTTTCTCTTCTATCTTCTTGCGATTCTTCTTGTCTCTCGTGCCAATACCGCGAGTTGACTGGCGCGCTAGAAATAAATTCGATAGATGAAATGCCAAAAATCTTGCGTTGACTGCTTGACGGCGTTGCGCACGCGCAGTTACTGTAGTTGTAATTATTGGTGCAAATTTGGCATCCATCGGCGCTTTTTGGCTTGTCGGTGGACGCGCCTGGAGAGCCTGACTGGGGGATCGAATGAAATCGGACTATGTGAAGTGTGACCGTGAAGTCGAAGATCGCGGCCTTGCCGGGGCGGTCAGTACGGTAAAGTCTGCTTCAAAGACCATTGTAAAGGCCATTATGAAGATGCGCAGGCTGCGCGCCTTCGTGATTGCGAGCGTTGCGGCATTCCTGCTTTTCTGCGGCAGTGCTACGACAGCGCAAACATTCCGTGGAACGATTCTCGGCACCGTGACGGACTCGTCCGGTGCTGCGGTGAGCGAGGCAAGCATTACCGCACGTAATATGGATACGGGACTTGAGCGCACGACCCAAACGTCCGGCGACGGTAGTTACTCCATTCCGGAACTTCCCCTCGGAACGTACAAAGTGACTGTCACGAAGGACGGTTTTCAGACCTCCGCCACAACAGACGTGAAGGTGGATGTTGCCGCCCAAAGCCGCGTGGACGCTGTCCTGAAGCCCGGAAGTGTAAACACTCAGGTCTTGATTTCCGCCGACACTCTACCGCAGATCGAGACAACGTCGGACACTCTTGGCGGCACCATGACGTCCTCAGATATCGTGAATTTGCCGGTCAACGGCCGGGACTATACGAAACTTATCTTTCTGACCCCGGGAATCGCCGGCTCGCCGGACCAAATCACCGATTCACCGGGGAGTTTCGGAGTGTTCTCGGTGAATGGAGCGCGCGGCCGCTCTAACAACTTTCTGCTGGACGGCACGGACATGAATGACGGCTACCACAACATCCCCGCGCTGAACCAGGGAGGCGTTTTCGCTGTTCCCTCGGCACTTCTTCCCGTCGATGCCATCGCGGAATTGCACGTGATCTCGAATTTCGAGGCGGAGTATGGACGCAACTCCGGCGGAATCATCCTGTTCGTTACTAAGAGCGGAACCAACACTTTCCACGGCGGAGTTCTTGAATATTTCCGCAACAACGCCCTCGACGCCCGGAATTTCTTCGATCCCGCCGGGCCGGGCGGGCAACCGCAAGCGCCCTTCCACAACAATCAGTATGGCGGCTCGTTTGGCGGCCCCATCGTTCGCGATAAAACCTTTTTTTATGCGAACTATGAAGGCCAGCGCGAGAAAGGGGGATCGGTAAGCATTGATAGCGTCCCAAGCACGGGCACTGGCCCTGGCGGGTCACTCACTCCGGCCGACGCCACGAACCCTGTTATTGCGAACCTTTTGTCGGCGGCGGTGACGGCCAAGCGCGGCGCGCCGCTATGGCCGACGGCCAATCTCCCCGGCATCTCTTCAAACGCAGTTGTGATCACCCCATTCAGGAACCGTGTGGACAGCGTGATCGCCAAGATCGACCACACCATTAACGACAGCAACATTCTCAGCGGCCGCTACTATTACTCCAACAGCGAGCAGGCTTTCCCCCTTGCCCTCTCCCCCACCGGCGGCCAGCTCCCGGGTGGCAACACCGTGACGCCCACGATCGTTCATCTTGTTTCGCTATCGCTTGTCACTACCGTGTCATCCACTCAGGTGAACGAAGCGCGTCTCGGCTGGAACCGCTTTTACGAAGCTTTTCTCCCAGAGGATGGGGGTTTCCATCCCGACACGACCGGGCTTTGCATGGCTGTTACAGGAACCCCGTGTCCGGCATCCGGCCCGGGAGACTCTGGCCTGCCGTCCATTGTCGTCAGCGGCGTTTCAATACTCGGCGCAGCCGGTTCCGACCCGCGTCACCGCGTGGACAGCAACTGGCAGGCGCTCGATAACTTCGGATGGAAAGTTGGGCGCCACGACCTGAAATTCGGCTATGAATACCGCCGTACCACGATCGGTACCAGTGTGGATTCGAAGTTTCGGGGCACGCTCAAATTTCTTGATGTGCCCTCTTTCCTCGCCGGCACGCCTAGCGGCGGTAACCTTGTGGCCGGGAGTAACACGAAGCGCGACACCTTTCAGAATTCGCACGGCTTGTTCCTTGAGGACACTTTCCGCGCAACGTCTCGCCTGACGTTCAACGCCGGGCTCCGCTGGGATTTCTCTGGCGTCATTGCTGAGAAAAAGAACCTCGGGAGCGAGTGTGTTGTGACCGCGGGACCAACTTGCACGCTGACGCAATTGGGCACGGGCGGCTTGTCGTCGGGTTTATATAATTCGGACTACAAGAATTTTGCCCCGCGCATTAGCATTGCCTACGACGTGTTTGGCAAAGGCAAGACCATAATTCGCGCAGGATGGGGAATCTTCTACGATTCTCTTTACCACAGCCAGTTTCTGACCAATTCGGTCAGCAACAGCAGTTATGCTTACGGCCCATTTTTGAACCCCTCCGGACCGGCGGCCGTCACCCTCATTACCAGTCTGGCGACACCTACACTGACGGCTGGCGTCCCGATATTTACCCCGCCCAGTGCTCCGCAAGGGGATATCACGACGGTGGATCGGCGCTTGCGCACCCCTTACCTGTACAACTTCAATCTGAATATTGAGCAGCAGCTCGCCAGCAAGGTCGCGCTGCAAGTGGGCTACGTCGGGTCGGCGGGCCACCGGCTCCTCCGTTTCCGAGACATCAACCAACCGAGTCAAAGTGCGATCAATGCTGCCGATATTGCCTGTGCCGGCGGAGCTGGAAACCCCATCGGCGGCGGATGCGTTGGCGTTCCGCGCGTCTTCACTGTCTTGCCGGCCACCAACACTGGCGTTTTCTATATAAACCAGATCGAGTCTTCGGCAAAATCCTATTATCACTCGCTCCAGACCAGCCTGCACGTCAACGGGTGGCACGGGTTAACCACCGCGGCCAACTTTGTTTGGTCCCACTCCATTGATACCGCCAGCGACGGCGTAGACTTCATTCCCAACGGATCCCAGCCGAACGACAGCACACGTCCGAATCTCGAGAAAGGAAATTCCAACTTCGACCTCCGGCGGCGGTTTACCTGGAGCTACGTCTATGAGTTCCCGAACCGCAAGGGTAGTTGGCGCAAACTGACCGACGGCTGGGGTCTGGACGGTGTGCTCAACCTTCAGGACGGCCAGCCCTTCCATGTCAACTTCAACTTTGTTGATGACTACAGCGGGAGCGGGCAGTTCTTCGACCGCCCCGATCTCGTTGGTCCGATTCACATTAATTCGAGCAATCCTGCGCAGTTCCTCGACCTGAGCTCGTTTGTGGTCCCTTGCACATTGAGCGGAGGCACTCTTGCCAAGAACTGCTTGGCTGGTACTCGGCATTTCGGCAACATGGGACGCGATTCCTTGCGTGCGCCGTCGTACAAGCAGCTTGACTTCTCGGTGTTCAAGGATACCAAGCTGGGAGAACGTGTAACCATGCAGTTGCGCGCGGAACTCTTCAACGTCCTCAACCATCCCAATTTTTCCAACCCAGTCTTGCCGAGCTTCATCGCTGATGCCGGCTTTAATGGCGTCAACGGCGGCGGGTTTCTTCCCATCACCACGACGGCGGATGTTGGCCCCGGCAACCCGTTCCTGGGTGGAGGCGCGCCGCGCGGGATTCAGCTCGCAGCCAAGTTCACGTTCTAACTGCCATTTTTTCAACGTTTAACCAGAAGAGGCCCGGGGGGATCGCCGGGCCTTTTTTATTTCGGGATGAAATGACCCCGTAGACCCGCTGGGGCGCCCTTCTATCGCGCATTGGGATGAGGCTTAGCCAGAAATCCGATTTCTGCTACAGTGCTGGCCCAGAGATGAGGTTGCCCCCACATTGCTGGGATAGGGTATCTGCCTCCGATTGTTACAATTGTGTAAGTTTTTGGGGCTTTGCTGCGTACTAGCCTATGGAAGCGCTGAGACCAGGCCGAATGAGCGCCCCGGGTAAAACCGAGCCCACAGAAACGATCACCCGGGCCAAGGCCGGAGATGGCGAGGCCTGGGGGCAGCTCTATCGGGAGTACGCTCCGGCGATTTTCCGGTTTTGCCGAAGAGCTCTGGCGACCCGCGAAGACGCGGAAGATGCCACCATGGAAGTTTTCATGAAGCTGCGGGATAAGCTGGGTCAATACGACCAGAGCCGGTCGTTTACGGCATGGTTGTATAAGGTGTCGGCAAACCATTGCTGGGACACGCTGCGGCGGCGGAGGATCCGGCAAGACAAAGAGACCGAAGACGTGGATAGTGTGCCGCTGGAGCACCCCGATCCGAGCCAGCTCGACCGGCTGATCGAGCAACGCACCAGCGAAGAGGTGCGCAAGGCGCTTGACACGCTGGGAGCGCGAGCGCGGATGGCGCTGGTGATGCGCTACTACTCGGACATGAGTTACGACGAAATTGCCGATGCGCTGGGCGTGCGACGGGCCTTTGTAGGCGTAGTGCTGCTGCGCGCGCGGCATGAACTGCGGCGGGCGCTGGCGGGCAAGAGCTTGCTGGCCGCGGGAGGAGCTTCTTGAGCGAGACGACAGGGCCGCGGATGAACCACCTCGATGAAATGACGTGCCTGCTATACCTGGAGCGGCAGCTCGACCGCGCGCGGGCGCAGGAAGTTTCCGCGCACACGCAGGATTGTGCCGCTTGCCGCACGCTGCTGCGCGCGCTGGAACGCGAATCGCGGCTGCTTACGCGTGCGATGTTCGAAGACGAGGAAGCGCTACCAGCGCGGCTGGCAGAATTCCAGGAGCGCGCGAAGCGTTCGCTGCAATGGATTTGGGCGCTTGCATTTGGCCTGGCGGCAACGGGCGCATACGCCCTCTATACCGGTTACATCGAACCCTGGCAAGTGAAACTGGAGCAGGCGGGATTTGGCGGCACGAATCTGCTGAGCCTGCTGGTTTTTCAGGGCGCCTTTTGGAAAGGATGGCAATCCATGATCACACTGCTCGAAGTGGTTGCGCTGCTCACACTGGCGGGAGTTGGTGTGGCGTTTTTCCGGCGGCGCATACGGCGGAGTTCGGTGCTCGCGCTGGTACTGGCGGGTTTTTGCGCTGTATTAGCACTGGCACCGGCGGCTTCAGCAGCGGAATTCCGCAGGGGTCAGTCCGTTGAGGTGCTGCCAGGCGAAACAATTAAGGGAGATATCTTCCTGTTCGGCGACCGAGTTCGAATCGAAGGCACGGTGGACGGCGATGCATATGCGTTCTCGCAGGACGTGACCGTAAGCGGGCATGTGACAGGCGACGTCATAGCGTTTGCGCACACACTTCGGATTGGCGGAAAAGTGGACGGGAATATTCGGACGGCTCTGAATACTTTGATCGTAACGGGGAGCGTGAGTAAGAACGCTTTGATTTTCGCAGATTACGCGAATCTGGACCCGTCCGGCAAAATCGGCGGGAGTATAACAGCGTTCGCGCAGAGTTTGAATGTGGAAGGCAAGCTGGGGCGGGATATTCTCATTTTTTCGGAGCACATAGGTATTTCTGGAACGGTGGGAGGAGGAATTCAGGCAAAGGGCGGCACAATGAGCATTGGCGCAACGGGGGAAGTCGACGGGCCAGTGCGCTTCGAAGGAAAAAACCCACCGGAGGTATCATCCGGCGCGAAGCTCGCCTCGCCGGTGCAGTACACGAAGTGGGAACACAAGCCGGAGTATCTTAACAAGCACTATTATATTTGGCGAACCATTTGGACGGCGGCGTTGATTCTCTTTGGATTGGTACTGTTTATGTCGCTTCCGGAATTTGGAAGGGAGACCATAAGCGCCGCGGAGCAGTTCGGAGCGCCCATCGGGCTGGGCGTGTTGGTTTTTTTCGGAGTGCCGATCGCTGCGGTCATCGCATGCATTACGGTTGTCGGCATACCGTTGGGAATTTTGGCTCTGGGGATTTGGTTTTTGATGCTTTGCTGCGCTGAGCTCGTGGTCGGTGCGGTGGTTGGCAGTTGGATCCTGGGCCGGGGAGGCAGCAGTTGGGAAATCGTCGGGAGGATGGCGTTGGGGTTCGTGGTCGTGCGAATTGCCTACACGTTTTTGGCTCAAGTACACGTGCTGGGTTTGCTTGGGGGGTTGGGGATCTGGATGTGGGGAATGGGCGCGATTTCGCTGGCGTTTTATAGGAGGTTCCAGCCCGTGATTGCGCCGGGCTCACCCTCGGGACCTTTCACACCGCCGCTGCCGCCGAATACTACGGTTGGCGGCGTACAGCCTGCCTAATCCTGCAGGGATCAGTAATCGAGTGAAAAACAGAAAGGGCCGCTCCAATTTACCCGAGCGGCCCTTTCCGTTTGCGGAGGCGGGAATTTCTGACGCGCAACCCCGACCATGTCGGGGTCGACGTCTAGTGCTTGCGAACTTTCGCAGCGAAGAACTGGGAAGTTAAGAAGTTCGGGATAAACAGGCCTCGCACGGAGACGGTGTCTCCCACACTCAGCCCGGTAATATCGGTGACACCATCGAAATTCGTTTGTCCACTGGAAATTTGTACGGGGATATTTACGAGGCCATTAATGCCGCCCAGGAAGCTCGGCAAAGTTGCGGCAGAAATGCTGAAAAACGGGCTGGCTGGCGGGACGGAAACCGTTCCGGTTACTCGGGAGAAGCGCAGCAGAACCGAGTTCGTGTTGACCAGGACACTGGAATTGAGCCCCGAGGTGGGGGCGGGATTGGCTAGCACCTGCATCCTTACCGTTTGTCCCGCAAACACATTCGCAAGCGTGAGGAAACTATTGATGGCCGCAGGAGACCCGGTGACAGCGCTCAAACCCTTCGTATCCACTGAAAAGACTGCGGAAGTACCGAGGGAGGCTTGGATGATGGTCCCCCCGGGCGCGGCGGTCAGAACGGAATTTCCACTCACAACTGTCTTGTCCGACAAAACGACCAAGATCTGCGGAGCAACGGCGTTTACGGAGAAGACCGTTCCTTCGACTGCATCCAACTTGTTGGCCAGTACTGAAACGTTGTCCAGAAGGTCAGCCTCAAGAAGTGTCATGGTGCCATCCAGGTTAAGGGTGGCGTCGATGCTGACCGTCATGTTGGCGGCCAGACACGTGATGTTTTGCACGGCGCAGTTATTGAAGGTGGTGCTCGAATTGGCGACGGCGGTGATTGTTCCCTTCGTGTCGGAATGGACCGTAACACTGTTTCCGCTGACAGCGGTTATGACACCGGTGAAGTCTTCGACCAGGTCCAGTGCGCCGGTGGGCGTGCCTGTCCGGGGCAGGGTATTGGCTGTGAGCACGTTGGCCTGAGTGAAATCTACAGCGACGCCGCCGTTGGTCATGGTAATGGCATTGTTCAGATTGAAGTCGAGCGATAGACCCGTTTGTTGGTTAGGGGTTAGAGTGAGCGGGAATGGAGCGGTTGAGAGTGTAATCATTCCCGAGGTGGTCGGCTTGAATTCGCAGATTGCGTTGACCGGGCAAGGCGCAGGGGTGCCGCCGGTGAGGGCGACGTTAGTTTGGTTGATGAGGACAATGTCCGGGACGCTGAATGCCACGGTCGCGCTCGTGTAGTTGGCGCTGGCTACAGTCGAAGTACCGAGAAAAGCCGAATCGCTTTGCAAGTGAGTAAGTTCGATGATTGGGGAGCTGGGGTTTAATGTCAGATTGACCGCTTTCCCGGTGGAGGGGGTGAGCGAAACGCCGGTTACGGTCACTTTGAAAGACACGATCGAAGTGCCGGCCAGTGGCGTGTCCCTCATCGTGAGACTCAACGTAGTATTGCCGCCTGGTGGCGGCGGCCCTGACTTTGACTGGCCGCTGCAAGAAGCCATTGAGATGGTTGCCACTAAGAGCAGAGAAATAAGGACTTTGTTGCGAAGCATCAGGTACCCCACGTCGAGCTAAACTGCGAGCGCCCCTCATAGTGAACGCCCAGTATTCCCATAGAGACTCTAACGCCCGAAAAAGGCACGGGGGAGTGCAAAACAGCGATGGTTGCTCAACTACTTACTGCCTCGGGCTGAAGATTGATGTGGGCCGATCAGCCGACCCCGGATCACCTAAGTGAATCCGCGGGATATGCTATCGTTTGAGCGAGCAATCGTGCAGAGGTCAACACGAATCCGCCGAGCGGACACTCGGACGGACGAGGGGAATTTTTGACAAAGCGCCTGACGAAACCGGCCGTCGATCCATCAGAGGCGAGGATGAAACGCAGCGTAGCTCGCCTGGACCGCGATTATGCCTCTATGGAGGAGAATCCCATCGCGGAGAGAGAAGCCGTCGCCAATGGAGAAGAAGTGCCCTCCCATGCCGACAGCCCAGAAAAACCGACGATGCGGGACGTTTTCGGGCCGGGGGGATTCCTCGAAAAATGCATGTACGGCGGCTACGAACACCGACCCGCGCAGCTCGAGATGGCGGAGATGGTACACGACGCCTTCGAATCGCATCACCACGTTATCGTCGAGGCGGGCACGGGCACGGGGAAAACTCTGGCGTATCTGCTGCCGGCGATCAGCAGCGGGCGGCGGGTGGTTATTTCGACGGCGACGAAATCGTTGCAAGAGCAGCTTTACCAAAAGGATGTGCCCTTTCTGCAGAAGCATTTTGCGCCGGATCTCAAGGTTGCAGTGATGAAGGGACGCTCGAATTTTCTGTGCCGTGCGAAAGTGTATCAGCTGGCCGACAAGCCGATACTGAAGGGCATGGAGGAGGTGGACGCATTTCGGCAGATTCGCGAGTGGTCGAAGGTGACAGATACCGGCGATCGCACCGAGCTGACTTTTCTGCCCGATGATTCCGAACTGTGGACGCGGCTCGACGCGCGCCGGGATACTTGCACGGGGCAGAAATGTTCAGAGTTCAACCAATGCTTTGTCACCGCGATGCACCAGAGGGCGAAAGAAGCGGACCTGATCATCGTAAATCACCACTTGTTTTTTGCGGACTTGGCGCTCAAGCAGGATGATTTCGGCAGCATCTTGCCGGAGTATTCGGCGGTGGTGTTCGACGAAGCGCATGAGATCGAGGACGTGGCCAGCGATTATTTCGGCCGGCAGATTTCGAATTTTCGGTTCGAAGAGCTGGCGCGGGACGCTGATCAGCTGCTGCGAATGCTGCGTCTGGGGACGCCTTCACTTTTGCGGCGCACGCAGCGAATTCGCGAGCGCAGCCGGGTCTTTTTTGAAACGTTTCCGCCACGTGATGGACGTTTTTCGTTCGCGCGGAATGAACGCGAGGCTTTTCTCGACCAGAATCGCGAGGCCTATGATTCGCTGGCTACAGCGCTGAAGGGGCTCGAAACGGAATTTGCCGCGATGACGCAGAAACCGGAAGAATTGCTGAGGATGGCGCGGCGAAGTTTCGAATTGCGACAGGAGATGACGTTTCTCTTCGAATCGAACGAGCGGAATTTTGTCTATTGGTACGAGCGGCGGAATAAAGGAGTTTTCCTTGCGGCCACGCCGATCGACGTAAGCCAGATCCTGCGCGAGCGTTTATTCGAACAGTTTGACACTGCCATATTGACCTCGGCGACGTTGACGGTGGGCGGACGCTTCGAATTCATACGCCAGAGGCTGGGCCTGGATCATACGAAAGAACGAGCCCTGCCGCAGGAGTTTAACTTTGCCGAGCAGGCGTTGCTCTACCTGCCGCGCGCAATGCCTGATGTTCGCAACCCGGCGTTCTCTTCCAAGGCGGCGGATGAAATTGTGCAACTCCTGGAGCTAAGCAAGGGCCGGGCCTTCTGCCTCTTTACAAGCTACTCGCAGATGAACGATTTGTTCGAACGCGTGCGCACGCGGGTAGAGTTTCCGCTGTTGCTGCAAGGGACCGCGCCACGTTCGGCGCTGTTGGAGCGGTTTAAGAACATACCCGGCGCTGTGCTGTTCGCAACCGCGAGCTTCTGGCAGGGTGTTGACGTGCCCGGTGAGCAGCTTTCCCTCGTCATCGTGGACCGGCTGCCGTTTGCCGTGCCGAGCGACCCCATCGTGGCGGCGCGGGTGCGTGCTTTGCAGGAGGACGGCCGCAATCCCTTTGCCGAGTATCAGGTGCCGGAGGCGGTGCTATCGCTGAAGCAGGGCTTTGGGCGGCTGATTCGGACGAAGACCGACCAGGGTGTGCTGGCGCTGCTGGATACCCGCATTCAACGGATGCCCTATGGTAAAATTTTCCTGGAGTCTCTGCCGAGATACGGAATGACGCACGAGTTGACGGACGTGGCGCGGTTTCTCCAGGGGAAAAGTGGCCGACCGGCGGCTAACGCCGCAAGCCCCGCCTGAGTCGGTCACGTCCAGGGCAATTCCTTGACAGGAGTGTCTGTTTTCGCTTGGTGGGGGAAGGCTATTTCGGAGAAATATGTTTCAAGTCAGTGTTGAAGAGACTTTTTCTGCGGGCCATGCGCTGCGCGGATACAAAGGCAAGTGCGAGAACCCACACGGCCATAATTACCGCGTGCGCGTGACGCTCGAAGGGCCACAGCTCGATTCGATCGGGTTGCTGGTCGATTTCACATATTTGAAGCTGGTGATTCGGGAAATTATGGGCAGGCTCGATCACCAGTTTATGAACGACCTGGAGCCGTTCAACAACGTGAACCCATCGGCGGAAAACGTGGCGAAGTACTTTTATGACGAAGTGACGCGGCGGGTGAAAGATTTACCGCCGGGCGCGCGCATTACGGATGTGGTTTTGTGGGAGACGGATACGAGCCGGGCGCAATATCGGCCGGGAGCCTGAACGGTTCGGATACGGGTGACGCTATGAATCGGGCTTTCTTCATCATTCTAATTCCATCGCTGGTGGTCGCAGCGGGTTATATTATCGTGCTGCGTGCGATGGGATTTGCGCCTGGCTATCCAAGGTTGATCCTTGCGCTGGCGCTATTTCTTGGGGCGATCTACTGGTTGTCGCGGAAGACGGCGCGACAAGCGGATTCCGGCCGGCAGTAAACTATAAGAGTCAGGGCCGCCACAGTCCAAAGCCATGTTCATCACGGAAATATTCAAATCGATTCAGGGAGAAGGCACGCGAGCGGGCCTGCCGTGTATTTTTGTGCGGTTGACGGGCTGCAATCTGCGCTGCACGTGGTGCGATACGGCGTACGCGTTTCATGGCGGAAAGAAGATGAGCGTCGAGGAAGTGGTTTCGCGTGTGGAAGAGCTTGCGGGCCGCGCTGAGAACGTCCAAGGCTCACAGATTAAAGCGCCGTTGGTGGAATTGACAGGTGGAGAGCCGCTTCTGCAGGAGGAAGTCTACCCGCTGGCGGAAAAGCTGCTCGCTGCGGGGTATACCGTGATGATAGAGACGAGCGGGGAACGATACATCGGACGATTGCCGCGCGAGGTGATCAAAATTGTTGATGTGAAGTGTCCGGACTCCGGTGAGCCCGATACCTTCGACATGAACAATCTCGACGCGCTTTCTGCGGAGGATGAAGTGAAGTTTGTACTGTCCACGCGGCGCGACTACGAGTTTGCGCGTAACTTCACGGCGCAGCACCGCCTTTCGGGGCGTGCGAAGCAGGTCTTGTTTTCACCAGTGTTCGAGGACCCGCAGGGGAAGTGGCCCGGTCTTGAGCCACGCATGGTCGTAGAGTGGATCCTGGCGGACGGATTGCCGGTGCGGCTCGGATTGCAGCTTCATAAGTTTATCTGGGACCCGGCGACGAAGGGCGTTTAGGGAGACATGCATCTCGGGTTTTTCCCAGAGAAGAAATAGAAGAATGCAGGCCGGAATGCCTGTTCCGCCAAGGCGAAGAGAAGAATGATTGATGCACGCAAAGCTGTCGTCTTGTTGAGCGGGGGGATGGACTCGTGCGTGAGTGCGGCGATCGCGCGGGAACGGCACGGCGCGGGGAATATCGCGCTGCTCCATGCGGGATACGGCCAGCGCACCGAGCGGCGTGAGCGCCGGGCGTTTGACGACATCGCCGATTTCTACGGCGTGCGCGAACGGCTCGTGGTGCAACTCGATCACTTTCGCGCGATTGGCGGCTCGGCGCTCACGGATACAGAGATTGCCGTCCCGGAAAACGAACTGGGTGCAGCAGGACCGCACGGCAGCTCCATTCCAGTGACGTATGTGCCCTTCCGCAACGCACATTTTCTATCGGTCGCAGTGAGCTGGGGTGAAGCGATTGGGGCGGGAGCGATTTACGTCGGCGCGGTCGCGGAGGACAGCTCGGGGTACCCCGATTGCAGGCCGGAATACTACCGCGTGTTCCAGGAGCTGGTACGCGCGGGGACGCGGCCGGAGACGCAGCTCGAAATTGTGACGCCGCTGATCACCTTGAGAAAGAGCGAGATAATCCAAAGGGGCATCGAGCTGGGGGCGCCGCTGCATCTAACCTGGTCGTGCTACCAGAGCGAAGACGCAGCCTGCGGCGCCTGCGATAGTTGTTTGCTGCGGTTGCGGGCATTCGCGGAAGCCGGTGTGCCGGACCCTATCCCCTATCGGCAGGGCGTTGCGGCACAGCGCTGAGCTTGGAATCCGGCCCAGATTAGAGATAATAGGGTGCAGAAGGCCCGGCAGATCCGGGCCGGGGCTTCCCGTGACAAACGAGAGAGTGACCGTAGAGCGGTCAACAGGAGAATAGAGCATGAAGCGATTTGGCATGACTCCGACGAAGCCGGCGTCACTGAGAATGATGTCGTGGGCGTTCGCTTTTGTCTTGATGGCCGCACTGTTTTGCGTGGGCGCACCGCGCGCCGCGGCGCAGAACAACGGCTCGATCAGCGGACAGATCATGGACGTGACCGGCAAGCCCTGGGCTGAAATCGGTATCCAAGCGGTAAGCGACCAGGGCGCCAAGTCCGATGCTAAGACGGATAAGGATGGAAAATATTCCATCCGCAATCTGCGAAACGGAGTTTATACCGTTTTCGTGCAGCTACCCGCGCCGAACAAACCGTACGAAGTGCAATGCCGCGTGCAAGCTGGGAACGACGTGAAGGTCGACGTCAACTTCAAAGATGTGGTGGCCAAGCAAGGCGCCGAGGCTCAGGAACAGATCAAGAAGCAGGAAGAGGAGAAGCAAAAGTTTCAGAACATGAAGGGGCACTTCGATGCGGGTGTGGCCTTGCTCGATCAAGTGAAGCAAGCGAAGGCCGATCTGGGGAAGGCCCCGGAAGACCAGCGTGACACGCTTAAGCAACAGGTCGCGGATCTTTCCGGCAAGGCGGTCACGGAATTGGAGGGGGCAAAGGCTGCGGCGCCCGAAAAAGATCCAAACCTCCATCTCATCTACGCCAGGCTTGCCGACGCTTACGATGCCGCAGCGAGGAGCGACGACGCGATCGCGGCATACAAACAGGCCATCGAATACAAGCCGACAGCCGCTTATTACAATAACCTCGGAGGAATCGAGGGGCGCGCCGGAAAGATTGATGAGGCCACGGCCGCGTATCAGAAGAGCGCGGAACTTGATCCCGCCAATGCCGCGCAGGCGTGGCGCAATTTTGGAATCACGCTGTACAACGCCAGCCGATTGAAAGATGCGGTCGAGCCGCTGAAGAAGTCCATCGCGCTGGATCCGAAAAGCGCGCAGGCGTGGTACCTGCTGGGAGCAGCGCTGGTTGGCACGATGGAGACCAAGAAGGTCGGTGACAAGCTGGAGTTCGTCATTCAACCGGGAACAGTCGAGGCTTACCAGAAGGCGGTGGAGCTCGATCCGAATGGCCAGTATGGCGCGCAAGCCAAGCAAGGGCTGGATGCGCTCCAGCAAATTGCTCCGGGCATCGACATGAAGGTCAACACGAAGAAAAAGAAGTCCTAAGCTGCTCGGTGCGCAGGATCTTCGGGTCGGGTTCCGCAATGGGAACCGGCCCTTTCTTTTTCGCAATCCACAGAATCGGCTCTTGTGCCGGCAGGTTTCTGGGACAAACATTCGCGTCCAGCCGACCGCCTGTTCCATCGAGTACACCACGGTGAGTTAGCCAGGGAGACTCAACTGCCGGATATATCTCCATTCGAAACAGGCGGGCTTGCAGCGGAATGGTTGGTGCTGCTCGAATGCGCTTCGCCTAACTGTGATCCGCAACGACTCTCCGACTTGCTGCGAAGAAAACCGGACTGGTCCATATTGCTGCCGCTCGCTGAAGAACACGGTGTGCTGGGGCTGCTGGCCAAAAGGCTCCGCCGCAGCGAAGAAGCCAGTGTGCCGGAGGAAGCGCGGAAGAGGCTGCACGAGAAGCAGCGCGCACTGCTGCTCTTTACGTTGAGCACGGCCGCGGAGTTGTTTCGCCTGCTTGAGAGTTTTTCTATGGCAGGTATGCAGGCGCTGGTGGTGAAGGGTCCAGTGCTGTCCGCGAGAACCTATGGCGATGCCGGAGTGCGGCAATATGAGGATGTGGATCTCTTGGTGCGCCAGCGCGACGTCTTGCGCTTTACGGAATTGATGGCCAGCGAGGGTTATGAGCCGAAAATTCCTCTCAGCACGATCGTGGCAGGAAAAATCCCGGGAGAATATCTTTTTAGATGGCCACGCACGAACCGAAGGGTAGAGCTGCACACCGAACAAACACTGCGCTATTTTCCGCGGCCACTTCCGGTGGAAGAATTCTTCGAACGGAAGACTCGCGTATCGTTCGACGCGCACGCCGTCCCCGCTCTCTCTGCTGAAGACGAGCTACTGCTAAATTGTATCCACAGTGCAAAGCATTTCTGGGAGCGGCTGATGTGGGTCGCGGACGTCGCAGCGCTGGTGTCCCGGCAGGAGGGCCTCGATTGGGACCGGGCGTTTTTGACGGCACGCGAAGTCGGCGCGGAGAGAATGCTGTCTCTAGGATTGCTGCTAGCGGCAGAAGTGTTCCAGGTAAAGTTGCCGAGGAAAGTTGAGAAGGTGATTCGATCGGACCGCGGAGCAGCTCGAATAGCCGCCGAGATTGCGGTGCGGCTGCCTTCGGCAGGTTTTGCGCCGCGGGCACTCCTCGGGCGAGCTTGGTTTCGAATTCGGATGCGAGGCGGACTTTTGTCGGGGGTGGCCTACCTGATGAGATTAACGCTTTCTCCCACCGAGGAAGATTGGGCGAAGAACGGCCTAGAAAAGAGGCCGGGGCCGTTCGACGCGTTGCGGCGGCCACTGCGGCTGGTGCGGAAGTACTGGCGCGGCGGCCAGGAATAGGGCTCCTCGCGGGCTATTCGGACTGGGTCCAGCAGATGTCCGCAAATGGAAAGAGGCCCGAGCGCTAGGCTCGCGCCTCTTTCCGGAAGTATTCCGTCAGATACTGGTTCGATGCTTAACCAGGCGCTTCGCTTTCGGTGTGGGTGCCGGCAATTCGACCGTTAAGTTCATCTCGCTCCTGTTACGCAGGATGCCGAGTTTCACCGTCTTGTCATCGTGCTTCGCCGCCAGCTTTTCATGAAGGTCGCCGATCGAGCGAATACGTTCCTCGTTGATCTTCGTGATGACGTCACCTGCCTTCAAGCCGGCCTTCTCCGCCGGTGAGCCGGGATTGACCTCTCGAACGAGCACGCCTTCACCATCTGGCGCGCCGAAAAAGGTGCCGAGCTGTCCGTTCAGGTCTTCCGCATCAATTCCCAGCCGCGGGTGCATTCCCGGGAACAACATTCCGCCCCAATCCATTTGAGGAATATTTGGAATCTCGATCGTGTCAGGGGTTTCCGGGACGCGGAAAGCAAACGTCCCGGGCGCTGCTTTCATCCACGCGCTGTGGCGATCTTCGGCTTTGCCGAGCGTAACGTTGAGGCTTTGCGCTCGCCCATCACGCCAAAGGGTGAGTTGCACGGAGCGCCCCTCGGGAATTTCGTGAATCATCCGGCGAAACTGCATTGCGCCTTCGATGCGCTGGCCGTTGATTTCAGTAACAACATCATTTTCCTTGAGCCCAGCTTTGGCCGCTGGGCTGTCGGGAACGACGCGTCCGAGAACCACGCCACGCTCCCCGGGCAGCTTCAGATCTTTTGCTTTGTCGGAGGTGACTTCGCGGGCCTCGACACCAAGCCAGCTTCCCCCTTCGTCCCCTGTTAGATAGACCGAATCGTCGTCTGTTTGGAGTGCAGGCAGGTCTTCGAAGCTCTCGAGGGTTTGCGCTTGCTGGGCAAGCATCCGCTCAGACTCCTGGAGTGCGCGGGCTTGTGCGAGCTGGGCAATTACTTCGCGCTGGCGGGGCAGTCTCTCCTGCAACCGGGCTCGCAGGTCTTCCACTTTCTGTTGTAACGAGGAGATTGCACAGCTTCGCTGGTCTTGCGTTGTTGCTGATGTTGTTGCTGAGGGGCTGGGCAGCGCGGCAAGCACAAGGCCGAACGCCGCAAGTCCCCCGGCAAGAATCAGAGTGCGATATTTCATCGTCGTCCCTCCCTCTCTTTGGATTAGACGCAGCTGACGTTAAACCGTCGACCGCAGGGCGACCACTCGAATTCCACCATTCACGGTGTGCAGTCGGATCGGCGCGCCGCCGTTGCCGAGCCGGCCGTGCATTTCACGGGGGCGCAGCGAGCCTTCCATTGTCACGGGCAACTCGGATAGGAAGTTCCCGTTCAGACAGCGGGTTTCCAAATCGGCCTGAATGTCCGCGGGCACGGCCAGTAGGATGGAACCATTGGTTGTCTCCGCGGTCGAGCCGTTGTTGTCCTGAACGCGGGCCAACTCGAGGTGCACGTTGCCGTTGGTAGTGCGGGCGTGCACATTTCCGCCCCCTTCGTACACTTCAATATTGCCATTCACCGTATGCAAGTCCTCAGCGGCGTCGACGCCGGCGATTCGCAGCGTGCCATTAACGGTTCCGATATGCTCGATGCGGGCGCCGTGGGGCACGTGCACGGTATATTCGACGGCTACTTCCACCCCTTCGTTTTGCGGATAGTGCGTGACCACGGAGATTGCATCGGGCTTGGCGTCAACTTCGATGGAGACGCGCTCAAGGTCGGACTCTTTCTGTTTGGCGCTCTTCACCGCACGGATCTCAACCGAATCGCGGTCCCAACCTTGCACTTCGACGGTACCATTGACGTTCTGAAGCTCGAAGGAACCTCCGGGCTGCAGCGGATAAGATTGGTTGAATTCCTTGCTGATGGCGAAGCAAGGAAGGGTCCAAGCCGCCGCTAGAATGAGGACGAACAATCCAAGCGACCGAAAAGCCGGGCGAAGCATAACGTTCTACCTCCTTCGAAGATGTCTCAACAACCAGAACAGAGGACCTGAACGAAATCTCTGCGCGCTCGCGCCGTTGCAACGGTCGATCAGTGCAACTGAAAGTTAAACGTCACGGTCGAGATGACGTCGATCTGCTTACCGTCCATCCAAACGGGCTTGGCACGCCACCGTTTGACCCCGTCCATTGCGGCATCGGCGAGAACGGGCGCACCTTCCAGCAGCTTTTGCACTTCCACGCGGCCGTCTTTGGTCACGCGAACCTGTAATTTGACGATGCCCTGCACACCGGCGCGACGCGCGAGCTCAGGATAGGACGGCTTGGGGCAATAAACGAGACGTTTCTGAAACTCACCCGCATCCTCGCGGAGGCCGCCCAGCAGTGCGATTTCGAGCTTGTCAATCCAGCTTTCGAGCCAGTCGCCTTTTTCCTCGGAATTAGTAGCTGCTGTTTCCGTTCGAACAGATTCCCTGTTCGCCACCGTAAAGACCTGCGGGATTTCGCTAAGGCGCTGCGTCAGCCGTTCTCTTTCTTCGCGGATGAGCGATTCGCGCAAGGCGATCTCGGAATCGAGGAATTGCAGGCGGATCTTTCCGGCAATGGTGCGTAGCTTAAGCAGTGGGCCGCCGCCGTTCAGCACACCCACAGCGCGCGAGGAACTTCCGTTGGGGCCTGCCGGCGAGTCGAAAGTCAGACTGAGAGCGGGATCCGCTTCGATGCCGCGCGGGCCGCCAGATTCGACCACGGCTTCGATATTGGCCGCAAGATTGCGCGGCAGGAAGACGACAATATCCCCGTCACCGGAAGAGAGTTGCGAAGCGCCCGCAAGATGCACTGCCCCGTTATCGGAAGGCGCGTCCGGGTTAATCCACGCTCTGATCGTGCCGCCGGCAGTCGCTGCGCGAACGGAACCTGCAACTCGCGTTAGGCAAATGCTTCCGGCGCTCGATTCAACTTCCATGGGTCCGGAGACGTACATAACGCGGATGCCGCCGCCGCCGGTCTGCGCACGCACAGAGCCACGCACTTCGCCGAAATCGATCTGGCCCCCGCCAGTCCGCACGCTTACAACGCTTCCGGCCTTGCCGACCGTGATGTTTCCGCCGTCGGTATCGAGTTGGGCGTGTCCGCCGATCTGCTCCGCGCGGATGTGGCCGCCCCCGCTGCGCAGCACGGCGTCGCCCGCGATATTTCCGGTGATGATGTGTCCGCCGCCCGTGAAGGCGTTAATATCGCCGGCAACATCGAGCACTTGGATGTGGCCACCTTCTGTTTCCAGTTTCGCCACTGGGCGACCTGCAGCGACTCCTCGCACGCCGTTAGCACCGATCTTTCCGGTACGAATATTTCCACCCTGGGTCACGAGGGTCGCCATGCCGCCGATGTCTTGCGTCTCGATGTCTCCGGCCTGAGTATTGACGTCGACGCTATAGCCGCGTGGGACGCTCACTTCGAATTGCACCCAGAATTGGGCGCCACTGGCGGCGTGGCCGGCGAGGGGCGGCAGCGCCCCGCTGATCTCCACACCTAAAGAGGTAGCTTTCGCCGCGAGCGAATAGCGTTCCAACAGACTTTGGGCCAGCGGAGCATGCGCGTCAGTCTCGATATGCACTGTATAGCGCACGACCGGTGCGGCATCGTCCTTGAGAGGCACAATTCTTACGGAGCCAAGGTCGGTCGTGAGCCGGAGAGTGAGGCCGTCTCTGGTCTGAAGAACGCCGGTGCGATCGGCAGAACTATGTTGCGAAAGGGGCTCGCCGGGCTTCGTCGGATCAATTGCGGAGGGATTGCCTGCTCCTGCGGAGAACGCAGACTCGGAATAAAAGGCGGCGCCCAAGAGCGAGGCGAGTAGACCCCAGCACCCCACGAACGCGGCGTTACGAAAAGTTCGGCGAATAGCGAAAGAGTTCATCGATCGTGCAGAATTTCTTCTCATGCAACGGACACGAACTATTGCACTTCGTGAGGTCCGATCTGCCGCAGAGCAGCTGCGCTGCGCAGCCGAACATGTCGGTTCGGGTCGTGCCGCTGCAAATCCTCGAGGGTTTGGACGACGCGCGCTACTGACGGATCAGGGGGAATGGAATCTTCCCTGGGCGCGGATCGAGCTTCCGAAACAGCGATGGAGTTATTTTCCATGGTGCGCACCAGCAGATTGACGGCTTCGACGCGCACGCCCGGATTAGGGTCGTGATCAAGCGCTTCGAGCAGCGCTTCTCGGACTGGTTCGTCGCCTGCCGAATCACGGAGCGATTCAATCGCCTTCATGCGCACGGCGGGGTTACGGTCCTTGCGAACCGCGGCAAGCAGGGCGTGGCGCACTGCCGAATCGCTGGTGCGCGATTTCAGCGCTTCCAGGCAATCAAGGCGCACGCCGGGATCAAACCGATCACCGTTTTCGACGACATAGGTGAGTACGCGACGCACGTCGGTGTCGTCCAGGTTCCCGGAGAGAACCAGCGGTTGTTCGGCGCGGAGCTGAAGCTGAACGGTTCCAGGAGCGGAATCCTGTCCGGGCGAAAAATTGATCCCTGCTACAGACATCTTGGAAAGCTGATCGTCGCTGATCTGCGGCTTGGCGAGGATATTGACTGTCTGGCCTAGGGAGTTGCCGCCGTTGCGGGAGGGAATCCATTGGAGGACTTGCGCGCCGAGCACCACGCCAAACAATACCAGCGCTGCCGCGCTCCAAGCGGGGCGCAGCGCCATCCAGCGGCGCACCCAGCCGAACGGCATCCAGTGTTCGCGCACCGGCGGGGCCGACAGGTCGTCGAGCAATTCGGCAAGCTCGCTGCGGCATTGCGAGAGCAGGATTCCGGACGGATCGAACTGTTCGGAGGGTTGCAACGCGTCCGAAAACGCCGTATTGAGGGCCTGCTCTTCCGCAAGCTGCGCGGCGCAAGCGGAGCAAGCAGCCAGGTGTGCTTCGATCTTGGAACGCTCGGCAGCGCCGACTTCATCACAGGCGTAGAAAACCAGAAGTGGCGCGATGTCTGAGCAGCGCGTGTTCTTATCGTAAGGGCTCACCGCAGGCCTCCCAATTGACTCCGGAGTTTACGGGTGGCGCGGAACAAAGAATTTTTCACCGTCTCTTCTGTGGTGCCAAGCGCTTCGCCGATGGCACGCAGCTTTAGGCCATGATAATGCTTCATTTCGAAAACAATCCTCTCGCGCGGGGAAAGCCGTTCCATCGCTGCTGTGATCCGCGCTTGAATTTCTTTTCCGACGAGCCGGCGTTCGGGATCGAGCGTAGGGCGATGTTCGCGCTGGCGTTCGAAGAAATCGGTGATGCCTTCGTCGTGGCGAGCGGAGCTGAGCTCCGGTGCCTGGTCTTCGGGACGCGCCTGGCGGCGGCGCAACTGATCGAGGCAAACGTTAGTTACGATGCGGTAGAGCCAGGTGTAGAAGCTGCACTCGAAGCGAAAGCGATGCAGATTGCGGTACACCTTGAGGAAGGCCTCCTGATAAACGTCGCGGGCATCTTCCGGTCGCTTCATCAGATTAAGAGCAAGCCGCAGAACATCGCGGTCGTAGCGACGCACCAGTTCCTCGAACGCAGCGCGGCTACCCGTCTGCGCCTCTGCCACAAGGGCTCGTTCGTCAAGTTGGGACAAAGAAGTCACCGTAGCCAGGGCGGCTTCTGGTGTGCTCGCCCGGCCCGATTCATCGGCAAACGCCAAAGACCATCTTGGAAGCGGCATCTTTCGCCTTTTCTTCGCGTGAAGCCGTGTTGCCGCATATCCAGCAACACTTTAGCTGAGAAGCATGCTATTTAGCTTAACACGGAGTCCCGCGTGACCACCCAATTTGGACGTAGCCCGACTGTGTAGGTGAGCAGCCACTTCCTGCCTTAGTAACGCAGTCTTGGCGCCGTTTGTTTCCGATTAGCGTTGGCCGGCACGAGATTTCTCTGGTGAAAACGAAGGATACCGTCCCGGTTTAAGTGTCGCTGGCGGTAGGCATTCGCCAAGCCGAGAGTGGCCAGGCCAGGAGAAGGAATAGAGCCAGCAACACCGCGTAGCCGTTGGCGCGGTAGAAGGTGTCGGGTTGGCGCAATAATTCGGACACTCCGGCCAGTAAAGAAGTTCCCGCGAGGACCAGAAAGCACCCCAGGATGTTGAAGCGCATGATTCGGCGTACGCCAAAAATCACGACGGCGAGCAGGATAGCCTTCGTAATAAATTGCTTCGCTAAATCGGCTGGATTGCCCCAATTGCCGCCCGTTAATGAGAGTGCCCCCAGCAGAAAGAGCGAAAATCGCACCCACCGGGGACGAAGCTCCGCTGCGATAAACGAAGCGAGCAGAGCGACTAGACCGGTCAAGAAAAGGCTGTAACGCAGCGTTCCGCCCAGGATCAAAGCGGCGGGCAGAATGGCGTCGAAGTCTTGACCAAAGGAGGCCTCCGCGGCACGGTGAAGCGTCGGCCAATTTGCCGATGCGGCTTGGAGAACACGATTCAGCGCCAGAAGTGCAGCTCCGCCTCCCAGACCGATCCACAATGCGTCGCGATAGTATGCGGGCGGCATGCTCGTCCAGTGGGGAATGCGTTCATCGCCAAATGCGCGGGTGGCGTAGTACCACGCGGTGCCGAAAAGGAGTGCCAAGCCACTGAAATAAAGCGCTGCGCCGAGAATGAAGCCGACGCCGATCCCGCCGAGCATGGTCTTATACGGGATCGCAGTATTGTAGAAACTAAGGAAACTGGGGATCCGATTACCTAGGAAGAACACCAAGATGTAAGCCAGAAGTCCCCACATCGACCAAAAGCCCAAACGCTTCCACGGGATAGATCGAACCGCCTCGGAACGAAGATTCTTGAGGAAAAGGATAAGCGCAGCGAGCCCCAATCCTGAGTAGAACAATAGGGGGATGGCATAGTCTAGGATCATGCGTGGGAGGGTCAGTTCCTCCTGCTTGCGGCGCCACTCATCGGGTACCTTGATATACGTGCGGTAGTCGGCTACCTCGTCGCCTAGGACGGAAAGTTCGAGGCGTGCATAGGCATGCGCCTTCGAGTCAGGCGCTGAGTCCGTGTTGGAATCGAGCGGAACATTTTGCTGCCAGGTCAGCGAGTGATCGGTTCGATGAGGACGTTTGTCGGAATTGGCTTCGACCAGACTCCACTGGTTCAAGTCGATCTTCTTTTCCTCTCGCAGAAATTTTTCGGCGCGCGCCTGGGCTTCTTCTTTCGTGAGCGAAGAGCCTGGCGCGGCTTCCGCGAGCGTATGGTGGATGGAATGGAGAGACCCGTCCGGTTTGAGTATGACCGCGTACTCTTCCGGCTGGCTATCGCGGAAGTATCGCAAGCGCCAGAGCGCGCCAGGTACCTGCGTCGCGTAAATTTCATTCAAGCGGGCGATTCCGCCCCCCTGGCGGAGAAATTCATTGGCCACAGGATCGGTTGTGTTTGCTAGTACTGCGGCATGGTGGTAGGAAGCGGGATCGATACCTCGCCGGCGAAGAATTTCGTCGGCGCGCGCCCGCGCTGTCCTGGCATCGACCGATAGCTTCAAGTAATCGCCGATTGCTGGTTGTTTCAGGCGCCAGGCGAGTGCGCCGCCCACGATGAAACAGACAGCGAGAAAACCAATCGTGCCTGTCGTGAGCCCATCGTATCGCCGGGCCGTGGCCGCCGCATTCGTTGAAGACGCAGCGCCGGCAAGGGAGATATCCGGAACGGGCTCCGCACGGTTGAGTAAATCCTCACCCGCCTCGAACCCGCCACGCGCCAGGTAAGAAATGGTGGAGAACGCCAGCGGAGCCAGCGCCGCTGCAGCGACGATCACTCCGGAGATTTTGAAATAGAGACTGTTCGAACGCACTAGAAGCAAGCCTACGAGCGAAGCATCCACGGTGTAGTGCCAGATGAGCGTCGCAAGGATGCCCCAGCGGAGCATCACAATTCCGGCGACGATGCCGATGAGACCCACTTCGATGCCTCGTATGTACGGTGGCTCGTTGGGATAGGCGGAATGGAGAAAGCTCCACGCAAAGGCGGGCAAAATCACCGCGACGATGCGTGAGCGCGTCACTCGTTGCAGAAAGGGAATCGCGAAGAGCCGGAAAAGAAACTCTTCGCTCGTGGAGGCAAGCAGGCCGATGGCCACGCCGGCAATCCACGGGAACGCCGTGTTAACGGAATTTTCGTAGTTCAGTTCCTGGGGAGCCCAGGCACCGAAATAACGGCTTGCCACTATGTAAAACGCGACTACGTACCCGATGTGTGCCGCCGCCATGGACAGTCCAACTACCGCGGAAGAAAAAAACTCTTTCGAGCGCAACCCGCGGGGGGTGAACGCCTCGCGGAGCCGCAAGCGGCCCGGCTGCGACGCGCGGTAGAGCGGCTCGGCGCCGGGAAGAATAAGTGATATGGTCAGCGCGGACCCCAGGCCAAAAAGCACGGCCTTGGCGATCTGTTCGAAGATGAAAGTTCCGTAGGAGGAGTTTGTGTTGTAGCCCGCGCGCGCCAGCGGCCATTCGTTGAGTTGCATGAAGAACAGCAGCACGGCCACGACGATGCCTAGCTTGATCGCTCCGTCCCAGCTGGTTTGACCCCGGCGTGTCAAGGAAATTCCGAACCAAAGCGCAGCCCCAAGCAGGAGCGCATAAGGAATCAGCGCAATTTCATTGTAAAAAATGTTCGTGGACCGGAGCTGCTGGTAGCTGCGCTCCCAGGCTTCCGGCACTTGCAGAAATACCTGTGCGCTGCCGACGCGGTCGCCCTGGAGCGCGGCCTGAAGACGGTAAGGAGCGTCCTTGGCACGGAAGCCGTGCTTCTCCCAGGTGAACGACCAATCGAGGCGATTGGGTCGTTTATTGGAATTCACTTCTTCCGGCAGAAAGTCCCAATTGCGCAGGTCAATTCCGAGTTTGCCGCTCAGGAAATTTTGCGCCATGGTTTGCGCAGCCGTCCGGTCGAGCGTCGCGCCCGCGCGTGACTCTTCCACCTTGTGGTTGTAACCGGCGATCTCTCCCGCGGGGCTGACGCGAACGTGAAATTCCTCTTCCTGCTGCGGCTTGAAGAAGCGCACGTCCCAATACCAGATGTTGAGTTCTGACGACATCATCCGGTTGGCTTGTTGCAGGCCGAGTTCGCGTTCGAGGTAGGTTTTGGCGTTGTCGTCCACATCAAAAATAATGGCCGACTGATAGCTGCTGACATCCTCTCCAAGGCCGCTCACGAATCGCTGGGCGCGCGAGAGTGCTTCATCGCGCGAGACGCGGAAGTCCACCGAGGCTTCGGGGAAAGCACGGAAAAAATAGTGGCGGGCGAAGAGCGCGCCCGCGATGCCCAGCATCACCCAGATCAGCAGCGCACGTTTCTCGGAACCCGCGAGACGCTCTCCGGACACTGGAACCTCCTGATTGCGCGCGGCCGAGAAGTCGAAGATCCCGGCCTTGCCGGGGCGGCCGATGATCGCGGACCTCTCGACAGCCTCACTCTAACGATAGGTATGCTGCTGGCGCAAGCTTCGCCATGTCAATGTGTTTCCTTGCGCGTGTCGAGCAGGCAGCGCTGCCGGGGATGATATAAAGAAGGTGCGTTGGTTGATGTGCGAGCAGGCATACCAGCTTAACGCTATCGGTTCTAATGGCACTCAGTCTCACAACGGAAGTACGCATGATCAAGGGCGTCGGCCCGCAGCGCGCCGAGCTGCTGGCGGGGCGCGGGATCTACACCCTCGAAGATCTGCTCACCTACCTGCCGTTTCGTTATGAGGACCGCATCCACTTTTCAAACATTCGGGACATCCAGCCGAACGGCACGTACACCATTCGCGCGCGCGTCATGAGCGGCCAGGCCGTGCGCGGCATGAGGGGCCGCGACGCCATCTATCACCTGCTTGTCCAGGACGAAACCGGCTCGCTCGCCTGCAAGTTTTTTCACGGTGGCTACCTGCAAGACCGGCTCAAGCCCGGGCAATTGCTGATTTTGCATGGCAAAACCGAGATCGATAAGTTGCGCCCGGCCCGCTTGGAGATGGTCAATCCACAGATCGAGGTGTTTCTCAGCGAAGAAATGGACTCGACCGAGGTCGGCAGGATCGTGCCGATCTACGAGGCCATCGGAACATTCGGATCGCGTGCGATTCGCCGCGCGATGTATGCGGCGGTGCAGCTTCTCGATCCGAAGATGCCGGAGGTACTTCCGCAGGAGCTGCTTGCGCGGCTCGGCTATCCTTCGCGTCGTGAAGCGCTCATCCACACGCACTTTCCCCCGCCCGGGGAGTCGCTGGATGCGCTGAACACATTTCGTTCTCCGGCGCAGCAGCGGCTCATCTTCGAAGAGTTTTTTTTATACCAGTTGAGCCTGGCGCTGGAGCGCAGGGCCACACGCAAGGAAAACGCCATCGCCTTCCGCGTGCGCGAAGACCATGTGCGAGAGGCGCTGAAACGCATCTTGCCGTTTAAGCCTACGGCAGCGCAGAAGCGCGTGCTTGCGGAAATCGTTGCCGACCTTGAAAAGCCTGCGCCGATGAACCGCCTGCTGCAAGGTGACGTCGGTAGCGGAAAAACCATCATCGCCCTGCAGGCCGCGGTTATCGCGATGGAGAATGGCTGCCAGGCTGCTCTCATGGCGCCGACGGAAATTCTTGCCGTGCAGCACTACCTGTCCGCGCGGCGCATTCTGGCGCCTGGGGGCTGTCGCGTCGAGCTGCTTATCAGCGGGCTCAAGTTTTCCGAAAAAACTGCGGCGCTGGAACGCATTCGATCCGGAGAAGCGCAACTCGTCATCGGCACTCACGCCTTGATCGAAGACAATGTGGAATTTGCGCGGCTGGGCTTCGTGGCCATCGACGAGCAGCACCGCTTCGGCGTCATGCAGCGCAAGCGGCTGATGGACAAAGCCGCCTCGCAGGGTCACGCGCCGCACGTTCTCGTTCTTACCGCCACGCCGATTCCGCGCACGCTATCTCTTACGCTGTACGGTGACCTGGACGTTTCTTTACTCGATGAGCTGCCGCCGGGGCGCACGCCCATCGTGACGCGCTTAACCACGGAGCCGCACCTCCCCGGAGTCTGGGAATTTCTCCGTCGCGAGGTTCAAGCCGGGCATCAGGCCTACATCGTTTATCCCGTGATTGAGGAATCGAAGCTGGAGCTGAAAGCGGCCATGGAGGAATATCAGCGGCTCTCGAAAGAAGTGTTTCCGAAGTTGCAGCTCGGCCTGCTCCACGGGCGGCTCACGAGTGACGAGAAAGAAGACGTCATGCAGCGCTTCCGCAAGAACGAAGTGCATGTTCTGGTCGCGACCACGGTTGTGGAGGTCGGCGTGGACGTGCCGAACGCGACCGTGATGGTTATCGAGCACGCCGAGCGCTTTGGCCTGTCGCAGCTGCACCAGCTTCGCGGGCGCATCGGCCGCGGAGCGGAGAAATCGCACTGCATTTTGGTCGCGCCCGTGCGCATGACCGATGAAGCGCAAGCACGGCTCGATACGATGGTACGCACCGCCAATGGCTTCGAAATTGCCGAGACCGACCTGCAGCTCCGCGGCCCGGGCGAATTCTTCGGTACGCGTCAATCCGGCGACCTCGGCTTCCATGTAGCCAGCCCGCTGCGTGACCGCGAGTTGCTCGAAAGAGCGCGGCGCGAAGCATTCTCGCTTGCGGACGATCCGGCACGAGTGTCTGCGCTGCAAGAGATGCAGCGCGCTCTGCCGACAGAATGGCAACGGCGCTACCATCTTGCAAAAATCGGTTGAGCGAATTCCCGAGTTCACATGCGCGTCATCGCCGGAACCTATCGCAGCCGCATCCTGAAAAGCCTGAAAGGCCTCGCGTTGCGTCCCACAAGCGACCGCTTGCGGGAAACGCTTTTCAACGTGCTGGGTTCCGCAGTCGCAGGCGCGCGATTCGTTGATGTTTTTGCCGGTACGGGTGCCGTGGGCATCGAAGCGCTCAGCCGCGGCGCCGCGGAGGTCGTCTTCATCGAAAATCATCCGCCCGCCGTCGCGCTGATTCGCAAGAACCTGAAATCGCTCGGCGTGCGCTCCGGCGTGAGCGTGCTTGGCGCCGACGCCCTCCGCGGCCTTGAGAAGCTCGCCGCGAATCGCGCCGCCAAGTACACGGAGGACAGCCCGCCTTTCGATTTTGTCTTTCTCGATCCGCCTTACGCGGCGGCTGAAGAGTACGCGCGCGTGTTGCGGCTTCTTGGGTCGGCTTCTTTCCTTGCGCCCGGCAGCGTCGTCATCGCGGAGCACCACAAAAAGTTTGACCTTCCCGTTCACGCAGGATCGCTCGCTCGTTTTCGCGTCCTGAAACAGGGCGACGCTGCGCTCAGTTTCTACCGTTTTGGCCGCGTTTCGTTGTAGCCGCGCTCTTTAGAGCGCGGGCTTTTTTGCCGATCGCGAGCCCGGCATTGCCTCCCGGCCTTCAGCGCGGAGTCGCTTATGGCTTCGCGAGTTGCGCCACCGCGGGGGTCCCGCCGTTATGATACGAGCTTACGATTTTCTCGAACATTGGTTGTGTTTCATGGAAGAGTGGTTCGACACACCAGGTAGCCACTCGAGTGTAGGTGGTGCCTGAAGGGATGATTGCGACAAGGAATTGGACCGGCAGGTTATCGGCCTTCGACGAAATCCCCCGGAACGAAAGTAGCATTGCGGATTTGCCGTCGATCTTGACGGGAGACTCGGAAAGTTCTTCGTAGTTCCCAAACATTTTCCGGTACGTGAGTTCGAGTAAACCCTTATAACTTTCCAACGATCCGTTGTACTCCTCTTGAGTGACCGACAGATAGCGCATGTTATCCTGCGAACTGAGGACCGTGACGACCGGCGCGGAGCGCGGATGCTTCGCATCGATTTTCCAATCCGCGGGAACGGTGAGGGTGAACTTGCCGGTTTTGTTCACATATTGCGTGCCGCGCAGGGACTCCTCGATATTTGGCGGAGCGTCCTTGGCAGCCGGCGACCCGGGAGCCGCGATGGTGCCGTTTTCGGGAAAGTTGATGGTGATGATGTCGCCGCGCTTGAGCTGCATTTTTCCGTAGGCTGTCTCGACCTCGATCTTGTCGGCCTGAAGCGCGCTCATGTGCCCAACAATTTTCGTACCGTCCTTCAACAGGAATTCTTCTGCGGCAGCCGGCAGGCTCATCGCCAAAAACAACGAGAAAACCGGTAAGAACAGGTTGGGTCGCATGATTCCTCCTAAGCTCGCTTGAGGCATGGCGTAGACCCCATCCTGTTATGTGGGCTGTAGTTTGCTCAATAGGCCATGGCGGCGTAGTTGCCCAAAACAGAAGCCTGTCCCATCGTACAGCTGCTCCCTTTTCTTGTGTCTTTCGGGGCGAGTGTCCGGCGCGAACGCGCGCGCCCCGCCGGCTAATCCAGTTCCCCCTCTGCGTCTGTCATCCCGAGCGCAGCGAGGGATCTGCTTCTCGCCTCTCTTTAGGGGGTTGGGGCGGAACATGTCCCGACCGGGTCGGGAGCCCCGACATTACCGCCCGCCCCGCTGCACCACTGTCATTTCGAACGGAGCAGGCCGACTTCTTCCCTCCCGTCGCTCCCGCGACGGGTCGGCCTGCACAGAGAGAAATCTCTCTTCGCTTCCTACCGCCCGCCCGCCTTCTTCCTTTCTGTCATCCCGACCGGAGCGGCCGGTCTTTTCCTACGCTCGCGAACGCGAACGCCGGCCGCGGAGTGGAGGGATCTGCTTTTCTCTTCTCTTTAGGGGGTCGGGGCTTTAGCCCCGACATTACCCCCCGCCCCACCACACCACCGTCATTTCGAACGGAGCAGGCCGACTTCTTCCCTCCCGTCGCTCCCGCGACCGGTCGGCCTGCGCAGAGAGAAATCTCTCTCCGCTCTCTCTCTGCCCCTTGCCTGTCACTAAATGCTTCGCGCCACTCAACGCAAGCGCCGCCAACCCCACGATAAGAGAACGGCGGCCAACATAAACCCGACAGCCGACGAGAAGCTCCCCAAACTCCATTCGCCATCAAGATCTGCTTCCAGGGGGTCGGCCGGATTGAACAAAATCTTCTTATGTGATCCGGCCGGATATTGTTTTGTCCACTGTTCCATCCAGGGCCGCACCGAGCTCTGAAATCCCCGGTCAAGGGTAGTCTCCACAAGCTCGCCCTTTGCCAGATAACGAATAGTCACTCTGGCGCCCCACGGCTTGCTCCCCCGCGCTCTGCTTCCTTGAATCACTAAATAGACTTCCGACCGCTGCACTTCCGCATCGGCTCTTGACCAATGGAGCAGCCGGCCAACCCGGCTTATCGCCAGCCATCCGGCAAGCATCATCAACAACGCCGACATCCAGATGCAGCCAAAGGCCACCAGTTGACGCCCGGACCGCTGGGGATTCGGCTCCGTTCTTTGCACTGGGCTCGTCGCCATATTCTTCCTGCGCCTGATTCACTCACCAAAGGCGGGTGGCACGTCCTAAATGAGCGGGCCGGGTGCCCTTCGCTCTTATCGATGGCCACCCACGGGAAAAGCCACACCCCGTCACTTACTGATGTTATGAGTCAAGCATCCGGTTAATCCGCCGACCCCAGACGCCAGAGTTGCCCATCATCATTGCCGATATAAATGAAGCCATCCGGACTTTGGGCTACCAATCGGACGCGGCCAGTCTGGCGGTTCATAAGCCGCTCCTCCACAACCACGCGCCCATCTTGCACAACTAATCGGTTGAGATGGTGTCCAGACAGGGCCCCAATGAAGAAGCTGCCGCGCCACTGCGGAAACTTCGTCCCTGTGTAAACGATCATCCCGCTGGGAGCCATGGACGGGGTCCATACCCAAACCGGCTGCTCCATTCCTTCTTGCGTGGTGATGCCCTTGCCGATAGGGCCCCCGGAATATTGCCATCCGTAGGAGATTACCGGCCAGCCGTAGTTGGCGCCGCGACGAATGATATTCAGCTCGTCCCCGCCGAGAGGACCGTGCTCGTTCTCCCACAGTTCTCCGGTTTCGGGATGCACCACCAGTCCTTGCGGGTTGCGATGTCCGTAGCTCCAAATCTCGGGTCGCGCGTCCTTCGCTCCGACGAAGGGATTGTCGGGCGGAACCGTGCCGTCCTCGCGTAGGCGAAGGATTTTGCCGGCGTCATTGCTAAGCTCCTGCGCCCGGTCTTGATGATGGCGCTCGCCAACAGTGAGGAACAAGTAGCCGCCGAGAAAAGCCATGCGTCCACCGTAATGGAAGCGATCTTCGGAGTAAGCGTCTGCGGTGAAGATCCGTTGGCGATCGACTAACTTGTCTTCACGCAGGTGGTAGCGATCCACTACCGTGGTGCTGCGCTCGCGGGGGCCTTCGGAGTAACTGAGGTAGATCCAACCATTCTTCGCATAATCGGGATGCAGTGCGATATCGTGATATCCGGCATCCTCGCCGGTCAAAGCCGCAGGGCGGTTGGCGTCGTGAACGCCAGTCTCGTTTCCGATCAGCGCTTCGGGACCGCCTTCTAACGGAGTCACTGTGCCGGACTTGACGTCCAGCAAATCGACACCCTTCTGCCGCTCGACCAGGAGTGCTCGACCGTCCGGCAAGAAAACCATGGCCGACGGCTGCTTCAAACCGGTGGCAACAACTTCTGTCTGGAAGCGGACCCGTTGGCTTTCAAAAACTTGTTGTGCGCTCGCGCTTCGCGTCAACAGGGAGACAGCACACAGGAGCGTCCCCGCTATGAGTCGTTGCGTAGCCATGTTTCTCCTCGCATCGACCGATTGCAAAGCCCGTGGAGGTGTGGTGATTTTGTAGACGCGTTGAATTGTGAATGGTGAGCCAGGACGGGCGGGCGGCGCATCCTTTGCGGTTTTTCAAAGGGTGCGGCTTTTGGCTTCTCGATCGCTGCCCGCCGCAGGAGGTCCCCGCTCCAGCCCCAAGAATTGCCATTCAACCCCTCGTAGACGACGACTTGTGCGTTTCTTGCACAATTGGGCACCACTAATCGCAAAAGGTCCGCTCCCGCTTGATGCTCCAATTATTATGGTTAGAGAAGTCCAAAAAATACATTGGAGATTCCATGCGAACCCACATAGCGGCAACTCTCGTAATCGGACTCTTAGCGGTACTTCCCGCCAGTTCGCAGCAACCGCAGACCAATCCAGCGGCTCAAGCCCCGGCAGACGTGGCCAAACCGTCCCCCAATTCGGCACCATCTGACGTGGACAACGGTAAGGACTCAACAATTGTCTTCTTCCGGGAGCATCACTATACCGGGCTGCCCTGAAGCCTTCGATATATTTGGACGGCAAAGAAATGGACCGCCTGACTAATGGTCGCTGGTTTTCAGTCCACGCCGAACCTGGTAAACACCAACTTCAGTCCAGCGCCAAGAACGAACCGGCGACGGTGATCGAAACAGTGACTGGCAGAACGACATACGTGCAGATGGTGATTTTAATGGGGAATTGGCGTGGCGGTGGAAGGCTTCTTCAGGTAGACGCCGGAGAGGCGCAAAAAGTAATCGCCAAGCTGAAGCCTCTCCACGATTAAACGACAGGCATTGGACACCAAAGAAAAAAGTCCAGGCCAAAGAAAGGGCGATTTGAAAAAGTTACTTAGCGTCTTCGGAGCCCTAGCAGCACTCTTCGTCGTGGCCGTCGCGGCGGTTTTCTATTTCTCGTCGGGGATGGTGGACGTTAGCGATACCTTCTTCAAAGATGTCGCGGCCGGAGACATGCAACGTGCACGTTCCTGTTTAGCAGCGGACTTTCGCGCAACCACCTCAGAGGACGAACTCCGCTCATTCCTCGGGCGGAGCGCCTTGCTTGACTATTCACAATCGCACTGGAGCAACCGGCAGGTGAGTATCGGAGGCACTGGCCACCTTGAAGGTGACGTAAGCACAAAGTCAGGCGGGAAGATTCCGCTCACATTGAGGTTTGTGAAGGAAAATGGCGGCTGGAAGATTTACTCCATCCAAAAGTCGCAGGCAGGGCTGGTTGCCGAGTCTGGCGGTCAAGCTATCCCCTCAAAGACCGAAGCAGCGAAACTCGCTGTTGATACAACACTCTCTTTTGCCCGTGCCGTTAATGCGAATGATTTGAAGGCATTCTACGCGCAGACCGCCGCCGAGTTTCAACACGACGTGCCGTTCGAGAAGTTCAATGCAGGGTTCTCTCCCTTCATCGAGCATCACATCAATTTGGCACCTGTAGAGAAGGTCGCTCCTTTGCTTACATCCGAGCCGGGTGTGTCGCCGCAGGGCGTATTGCAAGTGGAGGGCTACTTCCCGTTTACGGAATCCCACGTCAACTTCTCTTACAAATACGTCTATCGGTTTACGGATTGGAAGATTGTGGGTATCAACGTCCACGTCAAACCTGTTGACCATTAAGCAGGTAGTCCAGCTTTTGTTTTTGGCTGTCCATCCCGGGGTGCTCTGTGCCCGTAGACGTGGAAGGCTTCTACAGGTAGACGCCTGAGAGGCCCAAAAAGTAATCGCCAAGCTAAAACCTCTCCACGATTTAACGACAGGGCGGGTGGGCATCTGCCACGCGATCCACTAAGTCCTTTATTTGCCACTCATACAGACCAAGTGTCCTGTAAGTCCTTTCTTTGCCACTCATACGAAAAGGCCGGGGGTGTATATCAACTCTTCCCATTGTGGAACCCCGCCCTCGCTTCAAAATCTCTATTTGTCCGCAGCGACGCACTCTTTGCTCGCTCTTGTCACTGTTTCACCAAAGAGTGTTTGGGAACTCCTTTGCAGCCAACACGTTCCGCGCTCTTTTTCAAAGCAGCCGGGTGTGTGGGTGTTTGCAACCAATTTCTTGAGCTGAAACTTCTCAAACATTCCCGCCTGTTTACCCTGAACGAAGTGAAGGGCCCCGATCCTGTCGGGGAGCTTCTCGGTGTCACAGTTCACAGCTTCGCGAAAAAGTATGAGCAGGAGCGGGTATCGCTTTCCGTATTCCTCCGACGCGGTATAATTGGCGCGCACATGGACTTCCAGAGAATCCAGAACGCCATCGACCTTTTCGGGCCGCCACCACCCGCGCCGCCACCTGAAGCGCCTCGCGACCTGCCTCGCCTGCCGGAGCCAAAACTCGCGATAGCCTGGGGAGACTTCCATCCGGGTTTGGCGAGCAGCCTGGGCGTTCTCCTTAGGAGTCCGTTTGCCGCGAAGAACAACCTAAAGGGCACCTTTTTTAGGGATAGCTGGGTGGAGGGGCGCGTGCCGATGCGCGCTGTGGTCGCGGCCGCGCTGTGGCACCTCGCTTTCATGGTGGCGCCATCTCCGCAATTCTCTGGGCCGCACAAAAATCCGGCGTTTGAAAACACAGAGCTTGTTTGGTCCGGGCCGATCGAGGATTTTCCGCTCCTGGAAATTCCCCGCGCGAAACCCAAACCGAGTCCGCGCGCCGTACCGGAAAAGCCGCTCCCAGCGCAAGGCGCCGATGCGTTTCATCCTAGGCAGCGTATTTTTACGGACCCCGTGCATCCGACTCATCCGCGACAAACGTTAATTAATCCTGCGGCGCCGCCCGAGCCGCCGAAGATTCTTCCGAATTTGCCGAATATGGTTCAGCTGCAACGCATCGCTGGTCCCGCGCGGCCCCGCTTACAGATCAGCGAGGAAACTCTGAAAAAATTGCATCCAAAGCAACGCCGTACAGTCGCGGTCACCTCTGCTCCGTTGCCGGATATTCCCAATGCTGAGCAGCGCCCCGCGGAAATCAGCCTCGCGGTGCAGCAGAAGGCACCTGAGCGGCCGAAAATGGAATTGAATACCGGTTCTACGCCGCGCGTTGCACAACGCGCACAAACCGGCGATGCCGGGCCCGCTCCCGACGTTGGTGTGACACAGCTAAGCGCCGTCAACGGTGGTCCCGCGACCCTGATTGCGCTTTCGGCGACGCCTGCGCCGCCGGCAGCACCACCGGTCGTGCCGCAAGGCAATCTGGCGGCGCGCGTTTCTATTTCACCGGGAGGGAAAACGGCCGGCGCGCCGGGAGAGGCGAGCACCGCTGGCAAAGGAAACAATTCTGTCGGCATAAGCATCAGCGGCGGAAATCCACGCGGAAGCAGCGGCGTTTCCGGTCTAGGCGGCACCCCAAAGATAAGCGCGCCCGCGCCGCGTTTGGTGACCAGGCCAGAGCCCAACGCAGGGAACGATGATCCGCTCGAGAGAACCGCGCCGCCGAATTTTGCCGCGTTGCCGCCGGGCGCGAAGCCCGAGCAGATCTTCGCGTCGAGGCGCGTTTACACGCTGAACGTGAACATGCCGAATCTCAACAGCGCGACAGGAAGCTGGATCCTGAATTTTTCGGAGCTGCGTTCGAGTTCCGATGCCCCTCGCGTGATTTCCAGCGATTTGTCCGGGCCCGTGCCGCTGAAAAAAATCGATCCGAAGTATCCGCCCACGCTGATCAGCGAGCATGTCGAAGGCGAAGTCATTCTTTACGCGATCCTTCGCAGCGACGGTTCGGTTGACAGTATTCAGCTGGTGCGTGGACTCGACGAGCAGCTCGATGCGAATGCCATGAATGCGCTAAGCCAGTGGAAATTCCGTCCAGCAATAAAGCACGGCTCGCCGGTTGACCTCGAAACGATCGTGCACATTCCGTTCCACGCCCCCGCGAGGCGATAGAAAATCCTCTTGCTTGGAAAAGTTACGAGCGGCCTTCCGCGAGCTTCACCAGCGCGTAAAGCGCATGATTGACCGGAGTGGGCACTCCGAGCTCGGCGCCGCGGCGCGAGACGTAGCCATTCAATGAATCGATCTCCGTGCGTTTGCCGCGGCTCAGGTCTTGCGCCGTCGAGGAGAGCGCTTCGGCCATTTGCGTGGCGATCTTAAACGCGCCGGCCAACGCGGCCTTTGGGTCTTCCAATCCCGGCGGCTGAATATTCGCGGCGCGCGCGACGGCCAGCACTTCGTACACAGCGGTTTCAACAACTTGTCGCGCATCGTCGCTGGCGGCGATCTGGCCGTATTTCGCATTGCCGAGCGCCGAGACCGCATTCAGCGCGCAGTTCCAGATGAGTTTGGTCCAAAGTTCAGCTGCGATGTTTTCCGAGATGCGGCAGGGCACACCAGCTCGCTCGAACAGGCTTGCGACACGCTCGGTTTTAGCGTTACGGGGACCGACGACGAGATCGCCTCTGCCGACGTGTTTCACGCGGCCTGGCTGCGGCACGGAAGCGGCGACATAAACGACGGCCGGCAGCGCATCGATGCCCGCCGCGGCACGGATTTGTTCTACGTTGTCGACGCCGTTCTGAAAACTGACGACGAGCGCCCCCGATGCGAGCAGTGGGGCAATGGCCCGCGCTGTTGCCGCATTGTCGGTCGTCTTCACGCAGAAAAGAACGATCTCCGCTGCACGGATACCGCTCAAGTCCGTTACCGCTTCGACGCTCACACTTTCCTGAAAATGGAGCGTATCCAGGAACAGGCCGTTCTTCTTCACCGCCTCGACGAACGCCGACCGGCCAATCATCACCACCGGCGCGCCCGCGCGGGCTAGCATGCCGCCGAAGTAGCCGCCGACGGCGCCTGCTCCAACAACGGCGATTTTCGGCCAAGCGTTTTGCGGCATCACGTAGTGATCACAGAGATGAGCCTGTCAATGTCGCGTTCCGTGTTGTAGACATGAGGCGATACGCGAATGTTGCCTTCGCGAAGACTGACGATCACATTCTCTTTGCGCAGATGGTGATAAAGAGCGGCTGTCTTTTCCGGCGTCCGCGCCGCAAAGCAACCGTAGGGCCCGCGACGCGCCGCATCGAGCGGGCTCGCGGGGATACAGCGGTCCTTCGGCAACCGCTCGTACATCAGGTCAATTAACTTGCGGTTGTGGGTGGCGACGGTCTCCGGGCCCATGCGCACAACAAAGTCGGTCGAGACGTCCATGGCCACCAGATTGAAATTGAAATAACTGGCCGACTCCGCGGTGTCCCAGCGTTTAGCTGCCGGCTCGGGTTTCGGGTCGTCGAAGGAGAAGGAGAGAGAGGAGAAATTGTGTGAACCAGGGACCGCCATCCAGTAGAAGGGTCCCGGCCGCATATTGGCGATGAGCTCGCTCTTCGCCCAGAAAAATCCTGTCCCAAAGGGGCCGAGCAGCCACTTGTATCCGGCGCATATCATAAAATCCGCGCCCAGTTGTTCGAAGTTGAGCGGCATTGCGCCACAACACTGGCTGATGTCCAGAACTAGGAGTGCGCCCTGCGCGTGGCATGCGGCGGCAACGCGGGCGGCATCGAGCAACGAGCCATCGTCGAACCGTACAAGACTGACCGACACCACTCTCGTCTTCGGCGTCATCGCTCGAAGCAAATCATCCGCGGTGATGAAACGCTCGCGCGGCGATACGACCTTAAGCTTCAAGCCTTCGCGCCCTTCCATCGGCTTCCACGTTGCATATTGCAGCGGAAATTCGCCTTTCGACGTAATCACTTCGTCGCCCGCGTTCCATGACAGTCCATATGCAACAGCAGCCATTCCATTGCTCGCCCCTGTGGTGATGGCGATCTCTTCCGGCTTGCCGCCAATCAGCTTAGCGATGGATGCGCGGATGCGGTTCGGAACTTCGAAGAATGTGGAGTCCGACTTGTGGTGTGGATATTTCATCGCCTCGATGGCAGCTTGCACGGCTCGAATTGCAGCGCGTGGCATGGGAGCCTGGCTCGCGAGGTTCAGGTAGGTAGCGTCCTCAATCTCAAACCATTCCTGCCGCCAATCGGTGTTAACGGAAGTTGTTGCCGTTGCCATGGAGCTCTCCTTAGAAGGGTCTGTAAAAACTTAGGATCGTGGAAGCTTGCATGGATGCAACATCCAATTTGGGGCGTAAGAGAGCGCTCTAGAAATGGCCGCGCAGTTCGCGGAAAGCGGGGAGGATCACGAGCTTTCCCGAACCCGCCAGGACAGGCTCGTGTTCCAGATGCCAGGTGTGCTCGTGGGGGATGTAGACGGCGTTCAAACCGATCTTCATCGCGGGATTGATGTCGCTGCGCGGACTGTTGCCGATCATCCAGCCATGCGATTTTACGATCTTGTGCTTGTGGACGAGGCCGCCGTAAGTGTCTGAGTTTTTCTCTGCCACGATTTCAATGAATTCGAAGAAACCCTGGAGCCCGGAGCGCTCCACTTTCGCGGCCTGTTCGGCAGGCTCGCCCTTCGTAAAAAGAATCAGGCGGTGCCGTTCGGTCAGATAGGCAAGCGTTTCCGGCACGCCATCGAGGATCTTCGGCGGCGTGCGCTCGAGTTCGATCACGCGCTGATGGATCAGCGCGAGCGTTTCCCTCTTGGCCATCTGGTCCGCTAGCTTGAGGTAGGTCTCTTCAAGGGAGCGGCCGAAGCTGCGCACTCCATAGCCGTATTGGCGAATATTCTTGCGTTCGGTCTCGTTCAGGATGTGACGGATGTAGGCACGGGCGTAGCCGGAGGATTCCACGATGCTGATGAAATCTTCGATCAGCTTTTCGAAGAAAACATTGTTTTCCCAAAGGGTGTCATCGGCGTCGATCAGCAGTGTGTGGCGTCGCATGAAGATCCCCGTGCCCTGCCCCTTCGCGCAGTGCGTTTAGTCCAAATAGCAGTTTACCAGCCGGGGGCATCTTCGGCGATGGCGGTGGCCGCGCCTCAAGATGTTTTGCGGCGTCCTGCTGCGAGTTTTTCCAAGATGCCGCGCGCGACTTTTTGCAACTCGCCAAATCGCGTCAAGTAGTCCTGAAAATCGTGATTGAGCGCTTGCGCGTCCTGGGGGCCAAGCTGCATGCGCAAGATCATGTCGCGCAGTTTCACGGGATGCGGTAGCAAGGCGTCTTCCTGCAGCTCTTCGAGCGCGGTCCTGGCATCGTAGTGGTACATGAGTTCCCCCGGCGAAAGAAATCGGGCAAGTTCATTGTACTCGCGCTCAGCAGTGGTAAGCGAGCTACAGGCAACATAGGGACTAAGCCAGTTTGGGAAAGAAGATCCGCAGTGGCAAGGGGTTGTTTCCGAGTCCCGTCAACCGGGAGCAATCGCGATTACTTCCTACAAGCCGACTTACCGGGGCTTAATGCTCCCGGCTTCCGTTTGTGATAGCCTCTTTCCCTCTCACCGACGGAGCTGGTCCTTCCAGGGATGTGAAAACAATGATCGCCAGGTCCATCGTTGGAGCAATCCAAACCTACTCGAGAGGAAGACACCATGACCGAAAGCACTGCTGCACAACGAGCCAGCAAACAGGCAGACAAGGCTGCTATTCGTCCGTTTCCTCATGTGAACGTTCCGGAAACCGAACTGACCGAATTGCGCAAGCGCATCAACGCAACAAAGTGGCCTGAACGGGAAACGGTCGCGGATGCCACGCAAGGCGTGCAGCTCGCCACGGTTCACGCGCTCGCACACTACTGGGCGAGCGACTATGATTGGCGCAAGGTCGAGGCGAAACTGAACGCCTTACCGAACTTCATCACCGAGATCGATGGACTCGACATTCATTTCATTCACGTTCGCTCGAAACATGAGAACGCGTTGCCGCTTATCGTCACGCACGGATGGCCCGGCTCAATCATCGAACAGATGAAGATCATCGATCCTCTGACCAATCCCACGGCACATGGCGGGAGCGCGTCGGATGCTTTCGATGTGGTGATTCCGTCGATGCCGGGCTACGGATACTCAGGCAAACCGACCACCACCGGGTGGGATGTTGCCCACATCGCGCGTGCCTGGGTCGTGCTGATGAAGCGCCTCGGGTACGCGAAATTCGTGGCGCAAGGCGGCGATTGGGGCGCGGTGATCGTGGATGCGATGGGCCTGCAGGCGCCTCCGGAGTTGCTCGGCATTCACACCAACATGCCTGGCATCTTTCCAGTCGATATAGACAAGGCGGCTTTTTCCGGCGCGCCGGCGCCATCGGGTCTCTCAGCCGATGAGAAACTCGCTTATGACCGTCTGCAGTTCGTTTATCAAAAGGGAATCGCCTACGGGTTCCAGATGGGTCTGCGACCGCAGACACTATACGGAATCGCGGACTCACCCGTCGGCCTGGCGGCTTATTTCCTTGATCACGACGCGCGCAGCTATGAGCTGATCTCACGCGTCTTTGCGGGAGAATCCGAAGGCCTCACGCGCGACGACATCCTCGACAACATCACGATCACCTGGTTGACGAACACGGCGCTTTCCGGCGCCCGTCTCTATTGGGAGAATTGGGGCAAACTCGGGTATTTCAATGCCAAAGGCGTCTCCATCCCGGTTGCCGTGAGCGTCTTTCCTGACGAACTCTATCCAGCCCCGCGGAGCTGGGCAGAGCGGGCGTATCCCAAACTCATCTATTACAACAAGCTCGACAAAGGCGGGCACTTCGCCGCATGGGAGCAGCCGAAACTCTTTTCCGAAGACGTTCGCGCGGGTTTCAGATCACTGCGCAAAACAGCGATAGCAGCGTAGTTGCGCCTTGGCGCACAAATCGATAAACCTCGTGCGGAGTCGATGGACTCCGCACTTCTCTTTTTCTTTAACAACTGCCAAGGTGCCAGAAACGACCGCATGTAGGGTCTTGCCGAATGCCCGTGGCAAGATAAGATTGCCCAAAGGAGAGTGCCGGCCACCGCCATGGCTAAAGATGATATTCAGCTTCTTTACGAATACGACCGCTGGGCGAACAACAGGGTTTTCCAAGCGGTCTCCACTCTCAATGCTGAGGAGTTCACGCGCGATCTGGGCGGCACCTTCCGTTCTGTGCGAGACACGCTCGTGCACATCGTCGGCTGCGAGCGGGGTTGGCTAACGTGCTGGAAGGAACCGTCCCCCAGCTCCACCTTCGTCGCAGATTTTTGGACGCGGCACAACGCCCTATTTAATCCGAATGCGTTTCCTGACCTCGCCGCGGTGCAGTTAAGGTGGGCGGAAGTCGAGAGAGAACAAGTCGAGTTTGTGAATCGCGTAACAAACGAATCCTTGGGAAGGATGCTTCCTGTTTTCACAACGCAAATCAGTCTGGCGCACCTCATGCAACATTTGGCGAACCATTCCACTTACCATCGGGGTCAAGTCGCGCTGATGATGCGGCAGCTTGCCGCTGAGCCGCTCGCCACGGACTTCGCCGTGTTCTTGATGGAGGGCCGCCGCGCGCGAGCCGATGCACAGTAGTCCTTTAACTCTCAACTTTGACTCTTAACTTCCATCTTCGCGGGTGGCCTTTGGCATGCTGCCCGCTGCGCTCTTTGCATTACTTCCGAGTTGCCCGCGATCCAGGAGTAATCCGGAAATCACGTTCGACAAGCCGACTTATCGTTACTGATCGGCTCGACATGGATCACTTCCGGTTTGCCGACCAACCGGAAGTAATGGTTGGAGAACCCACACGGAAGCCCAGGTGCGCAGAAGCTATTTTGCTATCCTAATTGGCTGGAACATGACCGTAAGCCCTCATAAATGCTTGTATCGCAGAGTTGAGGTGCTTCTGAAGTGCGCTCTTCGACAGAGCAGACGGATCGAATGCGAATACGAACCAACGTATAGGACCACCTGTAATCAGGCTCAAGAAGTGCTGAGCCATTTGGTGGGTGTCTTCGTTCGATAGACGCCCCTTGCCGGCTTGTTTCGTAAAGTACACGGCCAGTACTTCCTCGCCGCGCTTCGGTCCAAGTTCATAAAAACGCTTACCCAGTTCTGGGAACTTGGCCGATTCCATGCTGACCACGCGAACCAAGGCAAGCTGTTCCTTTGACAGCGCGAGTCTAATCAGGGCCGCGCCGTAATTACGGAGAGTCTCTTCAATGGGGGGCTCCTCCGGGAGCGAGGCGGCCACCCGCTGCAAGATCCTATTCATTCGCCGCTCGATGACCGCGAGAAACAATTGCTCCTTCGTTGGAAATCGGGAGTAAAACGTGGTCTTCGACGAATTGGCCCGCCGCGCGATTTCGTTGGTACTCGCCGCCGAAAAGCCCTCGGAGATGAAGACCTCCGCAGCTACATCGAGCAGTTCCGTCAAGCGTTCTTCGTCGAGCCTGGCTCGGACGGGTTTGCGCTTGCGCTGCGTTGTTTTCACGAAAATAGTCCTCGAAGCTAAAGTAGCGCTTTCCATTCTAACTTTCATTTCTTCTGTAACCAGGTGTTGGCCGGCAGCATCTCATGGATACAGATACCGTACCATACGGTACTGTTAAGGAAAAGGATGGCCATTGGGCGTGGAAGAGGTCTACAAGCCGAAACATAATCCATGGATCATCGCGGTCACCGTGACGTTGGCGACGATTATGGAGGTGCTCGACACCTCGATCGCCAACGTGGCTCTGCCTCATATCGCTGGTTCCCTCGGAGCCTCCGAGGACCAGTCGACATGGGTCATCACTTCGTATCTCGTTGCCAATGCAATCATTCTGCCCATCGGGGCTTATCTGGGCAGTATCGTTGGACGCAAGAAATTCTACATGACGTGTGTTGCGATCTTCGGAGCGAGTTCCCTGCTGTGCGGTCTTGCTCCATCGCTCCCCATGTTGTTGTTCTTTCGTGTCGTCCAGGGGCTCGGCGGAGGCGGATTGCAGCCATCCGAGCAGTCTATTCTGGCGGATACCTTTCCTCCCGCAAAACGCGGACAAGCCTTCGCCGTCTACGGGTTGGCCGTCGTCACCGCACCCATCGTCGGCCCAACCCTGGGAGGATGGATCACGGACAACTACGATTGGCGCTGGATCTTTTTCATCAACATTCCAATCGCTGTCTTATCCCTTTTTCTGACGCACCGCCTAGTTGAAGACACGCCTCGAATCAAGAAAGAGGTTGAAGCGGCGAAACGAGGCGGGTTCCGAGTTGACCTGATCGGTTTTGGCCTTGTAGCCCTAACCTTCGGTACTCTCGAAGTGGTGCTCGATAAGGGACAGGAGGACGACTGGTTCGGGTCCAATTTCATCGTCGCCTTCACCGTGCTTGCGGTTGTCGGCTTAATCGCTCTCGTCGCATGGGAGTTGCGTGAAGCCAAAGGGGCGAATCGCCCGATCCTGGACTTGGGTTTATTTACCTCCAGAAACTTCTCTACGTCTTTCCTGATGATGTTCGCGTTCGGTTTCACTCTCTATGCCACGACGGTCCTGCTGCCACAGCTTCTTCAAACACTGATGGGCTACACGGCGGAGCTATCCGGTTTCGCCATGTCCAGTGGAGGCCTGGCCACGATCATGTGCATGCCCATTGTCGGCATCCTGATTTCGAAACTGGATGGACGCTATCTCATCCTGTTCGGGTTCACGAGTATGGTGCTCGCCCTTTACTACATGACGAGCCTTGACCTGCAGATGAGTTTCGCTTATGCGGCGAAGCTGCGGTTTCTTCAATCCATTGGCTTGGCATTCTTGTTCGTGCCCATCAATACCCTGATTTACGTCGGTGTTTCGCCGAGCAAGAACAACGACGTTTCCGGTCTTGCAAACCTCGCGCGCAACATCGGCGGTTCTGCCGGGACCTCGTTCTTTACGACGGTGCTGGCACGCCACCAGCAGGTACACCAGCAATATCTAGTGCAGCACGTATCGGGCGGCAACGCGGCCTATCTTCAACGGGCAGGATTGCTCACCCGTCATTTGCTGGCCGGCGGTACAGATCTCACCGATGCTCAGAGGAAAGCGATTCTGGTCATCTACCAATCGGTCCAAACACAGGCCAGTGTCCTGAGCTATATCGATGTACTCGAGTTTCTCGCAATCATCTGTGCGTGCATGGTCCCGCTGGTCTTCTTGCTGAAGAGGCCGCCGCGGGGCGCCGCTGATACGGTGCATTAGAATTTTCAAGTGGTTACCGGAAGGTCAGACTTGGCACGAGCACTGCGTTTCCGCGGTTGAGCGGTTTACCCGCGAGATTCTAAACAGGAGGCTTCTTATGCTGAATAGGAGAGTATTGACGAGCGCAGTGGTCGCACTTGCGACCACGATTACAACGCAATCTTTCGCGCAAGACCGAGGCACGGACGCGCCTCCGGCGGCGGGCGCAAAGGCCGGAGCGACCCAAGATAGCTTCACGACGAGCGACGCCATTCCGTGGAAGCCCGTCGATCCGGCGGCGGTCACCGAGGCCGCCAAGCACCCTGGACTGCTGATCTTCGCAGTGTGGGGGAATCCAAACACGGGCGCCTCGGAGATCCTGCAAAAGTTTCCTGCGGGCATGGACTCGGGTTGGCACTGGCACACCGCAGCGTATGAGGGCGTCGTGGTCCAGGGCAAGTTCACGCATACTTTCAAGGGCGCAGCACCGCAGACAGGCGGGCCGGGATCCGTGTGGTCGCAACCTGCGGGACAGGTTCATGATGACAAGTGCGAAGAGGGCGGCGACTGCATCGTCGTCGTGTACTTCCACGGCAAGCTCGACTTCATTCCGGATCGAGGCACGGTGACTCCGACGGCGGGCGCAAAGGCCGGAGCGACCCAAGGTACCTTCACGACGTACGACGCCATTCCATGGAAACCCCTCGATCCCAAGCAACCCGGACTGCAGATGTCTGTGGTGTGGGGGAATCCAAACGAGGGCGCATCGGAGATCGTGCAAAAGTTTCCTGCGGGTTGGGACTCGGGCTGGCACTGGCACACCGCGGCGTATGAGGGCGTCGTGGTCCAGGGCAAGTGGACGCATACGCTCAAGGGAGCAGCACCGGAGACAGGCGGGCCTGGATCCACGTATTCGCAACCTGCGAGACAGGTCCATGATGACAAGTGCGAAGAGGGCGCCGAGTGCATGATCGTCGCGTACTTCCACGGCAAGCGCGACTTCACCCCGGTAAACATGAAGGCGCAATAGGAACGGAGGACCTATGATCATCAATCTGCTTGCGACTTGGATTCCAGCGTTAGGGATCGCGTTTTTGGGCGTGCTGAAGCTCACGGGCAATCCGCGAGTTGTCGAGGAGATGTCGAAGGTCGGAGTCGGACGTTATCTTCGACTGCTCGGTGTGATGGAAATTGCGTTCGCGGCGCTGTTTGTCGTGCCAGCCGCGATGAAACTCGGGTTTATTCTCGCGTCGTGCTACTTCGCCGGTGCGATCGCGACCGAGCTGTCGCACGACGTTTTGAAGGTCAATCCTTTTGTCCCGATCGTACTGCTCTGGATCGGCGCTTTCATTCTGGATCGCTCGATTTTTTTCTGATATAAATTCACGGAGATGTCCGATGTCACACGTGTCTTCCCAACCTCCGGAAATCAACGCTGAAAAATTGTCACAATCACCTCGCTGGGTAGGCAGCGCCTGGGCACGCGAAAAGCGCTTTGCCGACGTGTTCGGTCGCCGGATGGCCTATATCGAACGCGGCGTGGGGCACCCAATCGTGTTCCTTCACGGCAACCCGACCTCCTCGTTCCTATGGCGAGGTGTCCTGCCGCACGTCGACGACTCCGGCCGCCGGCTGATCGCCCCTGATCTCATCGGCATGGGCGACTCGGACAAGATCCCGGCCGGCGCCGAGCCGGACCGCTACCGCTTCGCGAACCACGCCCGTTACGTTGACGCCTTTATCGATGAGGTGGTCGGAACGGAGCCATTGACGTTGGTCCTGCACGACTGGGGAGGGGCCTTGGGCTTCGACTGGGCGTATCGTCATCCGCAGCGCGTTCGCGCGATAGCTTATATGGAGACGTTCGTTGCTCCGCTCACCCTGGAGGATCTGCCAGAAAGCTTCCGTCCGAAGCTGAAGGCCGTGCGTTCGTCGGCGGGCGAAGCTCTGGTGCTCGGTGAGAACATGTTCATCGAGAAGATGCTGCCCGGCGTCACGCAACGGACGCTGTCGGCGGACGAGATGGCAGAGTACCGGCGACCATTCTTGGAGGCCGGCGACGATCGCTGGCCGACATTGCAGTGGGCACGCGAAGTGCCGCTGTCGGGCGAGCCGGCTGATGTCCACGATCGGATTGCCGCCTATTCCGCATGGCTGAAAACAGCATCGCTGCCAAAGCTCTTTATTGACGCGGAGCCCGGTGTATTCATCACGGGCCGAATCAGGAGACTGGCGAGCAGCTTCCCTAACCAGCACCGCGTCGTCGCCAGAGGTCTCCACTTCGTGCAAGAGGACACTCCCGACGAGATTGGACGGGCGATCGCCAGCTGGCTCGAACGAATTTGACGAACCTTTGCTCGGCTGGTCACTATGGTAGAGAGGAAGCCTTCTGAAGCAATGTAGGCCCGGCGAGCAGATCTCCACAGTGTCGACGTACCACGCATACAAAAGAGAAGGACTTAGACCGTATCGAACACGCTCTTTACACGTGTCATACCATTATCGCAGGTAAGAATCACAGGTAGGAATTACAGGCTCCATACTGATTTGCGGATAGTATTGTCCGGTCCGCGTGGAAGCCGCTCGTACAAATGCTGACTTGTCTACTCACCTCGCCTGACTACTCACCACAAGCCGACTTCTCGTTACCTATCGCATGTCCCGATCTGGATTACTTCAGGCTTGCCGACAATACGTCCGGAATGTGAACTCGGCTTGGGGTGCATGTACTCCAGCCCCTCTGCCCGCTCCTCGGCGCTCCACACACTTCAAGCCTTTGGGAATTCTGAAAAGCCCCCACGCAGCAACGGCTTGCGGGGCGGCCTCGCGGTCGAGTGACCTCAACGGTCAGGGCCGCCCGCCCTTGCAAGGGGGAGAAGGATTAAACGTCGTATAATGTCGTGCGCGCAACGGGGGAGCAGAACATATGAACGTACAAGAACAAATCAAGAAGTATATTACCAGCCAACCGGAGCCAAAACGCAGTGACATGCGAGAGTTGCATCGGCTCACACT